>Ga0209611_10001501_pt1 | contig 40008 bp, 27 predicted proteins | sample S1TSphgellanicum_3_FD_187693 | JGI IMG/M metagenome (GOLD analysis project Ga0209611, IMG submission 187693) | Host-associated microbial communities from peat moss isolated from Minnesota, USA - S1T2_Fc - Sphagnum magellanicum MG (SPAdes) (version 2) | ecosystem: Host-associated > Plants > Peat... | reverse complement strand
CATCACATAATTTCATTGAAATTAGTAAGGAAATATATATATATATATATATATTCAAAGAACCGTGTTTACAACCCATTATAAACATGGAACATTTCCACTTGCAATTTTTTTCCTTTTAAACAAAGGATGGTAATAAAATGGCATTGACAACCTTGAGATAATTGATATATTATAAGATGTTAATGTGTAGATAATCAAATTATATTGTAGTATTTTTGTTAATCCTCACAAAACATCAAAATCATGGTCAATGGTTTTTTTAAAAACTAACTCGGCTTTATATAGAAGCAACTAAAAGTTTGAAAATTATAAGGTAAAGGTTAAATAAGAGTTTTTGAAAGCTATGGTTGAAATGGGTACTTCTAAAAATTGGTTGTGAACAAATTATTTAGCCATCTTTAGTAAATAAACATGCATCTTTAATTATTTGTTCTTATGTACATGCATGAATGTTTTGTTAACTAATTTAGAATGTAATCACATAATAATTTGAGAAAGTATGTCACAAAATATGTTATGGTCAATGTCTTAAATGGATATTGGGATTGCTTAAAATGTTGATAACAAGTTTTGGGAATTTTGGCAAAATGACATTGGAGGGTTATCTAGATATATAATCTAATACCTATGTTACAAAGTGTTCACATGTACATAATTATTATATGAAAATGTTCATATGTAATGAGGACAAAACATGTGGTCATTGAAATCATGGTCAATGGTTGGAAAAAGAGAAAAAAAAGGTTCTCTTGAAGCTAAAAAGAAGTTTGAAAAACTATAGGTGATTATAGCTTTTGGAAATTGTGAATAAAATATGTATATAATGAATTATTGGTGTAACATAATTGTTTGAAAATGATTGTAAATGAACATGCCTACTTCAAACAAGATGATAAATGATTTTCTTCATATTTGGTCAATATTTCTTTTTGTAGTTAATTTAAAAACCAATTGCATAAAGGTTTCATAAAATATGTTACTATTAAGAAGAATGGAAATGTTTGTGTGCATATATCATTATGTTCTTGTAATGCCAATGCAAATATTTGTATATATTGTATTTTGGAATACAATATTCTCTAGAAGGTCCATTATGTATGTTTTAAGTCGAAAGGAAGCTGTTAATAAAAGAATTTGAAGGATAACTTCTAGAAGGCCTAAGGGTTTAATCTAATCTTTTAACCATGAATAAGTTGTTTGTCAATGATGTCAATGTTTTAATTTATTTTGCTTTGTGTGTAAATGAAAAACATGATTGATTATAACAATGGTCGTATATCATTGATATGAAAAAAAAATTGTTTTGTTGATCACATTTTGCAAATGAACATGTATGTTTAGGATGGTTATGTCAATTCCTATAAATAAATTATAAATTTTTTTGGTGATTTTTTAGTCTGAAAATGTTAAACATGTAAGTTCAGATTTTGATTAAATATTGGTTTACACATTGTATGGCTATAATAATCATGGTAAATGAGTGATGGATATTAAAAATTATCCTTAAAATAATCATCTTCGAGCTTCTCTTTGATTCTAAAATATATTTTCACCCCTAGAAATTTTGCAAACTCACAAAGGAAAACAAACCCATGGCAAAGAGGATGTGCAAATTTCTCATAAAGGAAGGTGAAAAATAGTAGTTTTTTCATGAAGGGGAATTTATTGCACAACATTCACAATAATGACGACAAAATTGAAAGCAAAATCAAAAATCAAGAAATTCATTTTATCACCAACCTAGGGCAAAAAAAGAACTTTAAGCCTTGTTTATTACCATTTTATTTTTTTTGTTATCAAGTGTTGATGTCCTTTTGAGTTTTCCTTTTCCAACTATTTTTATTGTGAGTTAAATCTAGCTTGGTTGTAAGGAAATTTTAATTTTTGGGAAATTACACATTAAATGTGTAGTTTTAAAAAGCATTTTTATGTACCATGATAGGTGGGCTTATAAATTTTTTTCATAAAAAGGAATAAAAAGGTATGAACTAAAATGATTAATGGGTTTTACCAAATATGAACATTCCAATTGCAATATTTGAAAATTGATCAAATATTTATGAATATGTAGAAATGCACATGTGACATTAATGTACACACATATGATATAGGGTCTTCAAGACCTCATTCATCATGAACAAAACATTATAATTTGAAAAAAAAAAACTATAATTGAAGAGGAAACCAAGAGCACAATTAAAGGCTATAATAAAAGTATCATTCACATCCACAAAAACATGATGAAAAATATTTAAAATTTTGATTTCTAGCCCAAATTTTGATGTTTATCTTGATCACATATCCAACAATTGTGAAACATTATTATTTTCAAAGTATGGCAACATGTTTAATTAGTTTGCAAATAGTAGAAATACATGAGAAAAAAAAAACAAAGAAAAAAATGTACAAACACATGACAATATATTGGCCTAAACCTAGTTTCATAGAAAAAGAAGTAGGATAACCTTATAAATGTTGCAACATAAATATTGCAATACAATGAAGCTATCCATAAAATCACCCTTTCTTTCACCCCCATCCCCTTTTTTGGTGGTATCTGCAAAGTAGGAAAATTTTATTAAATTTCAATATGAAATGCTAAAATTCGACATTTAATGCACAATGTTTGAGAATAATCATAGCAATTGTACATGTAGGAATAGTGAAAATATATGTAGCAGCAGTGGAAGCATTTAGGAAAAAGGAAAGAAGGGATGAAATTCAAATTTTCAAAACTAATTTGGGTCCAAGTTATTTCATTTTGTTAAATTTCATTCCCAATTATGCATTTGAAGCCCTATTATGCCAAAACTAGCCATTCTCACCTTGTAATCACTTGACTTTACAAATAATTTTAATATATGAAAATTATATGCATATTTTGAAACATTCATCATCCAAAAAAGTTATATTCATAAAAGGAAGATGCCAAAACCTTCCATAATTGGTCAAAGTCAATTCTTTCCCTTGATTCCTTATCAAGGGAAAGAATTGACATTGACCAATTATGGAAGGTTTTGGTTAACTTGGTTTTTTTCTTCATAATGAACTACTTATTTTTTCCAATCTTGCAATTATTTTTTATTATGTTTAAATACCCACATACATATTGTTGAGAGCTAGAAAAATTAAATCTAGCCATGTTATTGTGATTTACAATCCCTATTGATTAGAATATTACAATGATAAAAAAAAATCTATCAAAATGAAATAAAATTCAACATCTCTTCTCTATGATTAGGCATGAACTTATTAACAAAAATAGTTGAAATATGCAATGTGGTAACTTTGGGAAGGCATTTTTTATATTGCTAAATTTCACTTCAAAAAACACCTTCTAATTATTAAACACAACATTTTGAAACAAGAAAAAGACCATGTACTAAATTGAAACACATCTTATGACATTTTTTATTACCAAAGTCCAAAAGTGGGATGATCACATAGGTAATAACCACAAAAACACCACTAGGTTTCAAAATCCAATTAATATTTGAAACCTACAAAAAATCGTTTCATTGGATGTTAATTAGAATAAACAAGATTTTAACTTCTTTTGAAAGCTTTGTAGTTTGGGGAAGAAAACTTGTGTTCCAAGATGGACACATTGGGCATATGTGAAATGGGACATTGAAAATAATTATCATAAAAAGAGCTTGAATGAAGTTTGTGAATTGGTTTTCACCCTAGCAATAAGGGAGGGCCATCAATGCAAGGTTATAATTCAACATGCACCACATCAATTGAATCTATTGCAAAAGGGAACTTCCCAACATCAATCATGACCAATGTTATGTCTTTGAACATTCAATACAACCTCATAACCTTCAATAACAATCATACTTGTGTATATCATATATGATATATAATTATCACAATCCTAACATTGGGTTTGCGATTAAATGTGAAATGCAAGGGCCCATGAAGGCAAGAGTGTGTTTAGGTGTGAAACACACTCTCATAAATTGGGGAGAGTGCAAGGGATGAAGTCTAATGACTTTCAATTGCACTCCCATTTTGGGAGTTGCATTCGTGCGGGAGTTGTGAATGTTTAGAACCTTGGTTGAAAAGGTAAAAAAATGCCAAATTGGGGCTTCAAGACACCATTAGAAAGGTTTTGAAGCATATATGCTTAGAGTGCCCTCACATTGTTCATTTAAATCTAATTTGCATGAGTTATGATCAAAAGAAAGGGTGGGAGTCACAATTCCCTAAAAAGCAAGGGTCAAATGAGGTCCAATTGGGGAGTGTTATAAACCATTGAAAACATATTTTTAAGGGCTATAAAATATTGCCTTCGCATTTTAAAAAAAAAATGATTTGAGAAAGATATGAACAGCCAAAGCTTTGGGACAACAATAGTCTCACGTTTGGGACTCTCATTTGGGAATCTTAGGGAAAAGTGACATTTGGATGTAGTCCACGTGGAGAGGCACAAAATATACTATAGGGAGGGGAGTGGTGCCTCCTTTCAATGGTTGTGGGTTGTGTAAAGTCTTGCTTGAGGTTGTCCCTATTAAATTCACTACACCACTTCCATTCAATTTGCATTAATTACCCTATTTCTTGGTTATGCAAGTTGATATCATCTTGAACTCTCACTTGTAAATTCATCCTAGTTCCCATCTCGGAGCTCTAGCACGCCCCTTTTACCTTTGAAGTGCTATGAGCTAGGAAGAGTACTCCAATTCCTTTTTCTATTATTTTCACCTTCGAATTCACCTCTAAATCTTTCATGGAGATTGGGGGTGCATCAATAATGCATATAATTTATTTATTTTTAGTTTCTTTTCGACAAGAAACATGTGTGAAATAGGTAGGTGAATACATGATTTGGTTCCAACCATTAGTTCCATGCAATAAGTGTTTGTATGCAAAAGTTGAACTTGCATGAATGTTTAGTTTCACTAAATTGTGCATGGTTAATATTACCACTAAACATGCATGAGGTCAAATACTTCTAAATGGTTACATTTTTGACAAAAAACATGCAATTTTCCATGAGAATGTAACAATTTTTGTTTAATTGCATTTATTAATATGACAACAATCATATTTATTTCACAACAATTTGGGTTAGAAAGTTGTCATTTTGTTTGTGGATGTACTTTGTAGTCATGCTTCATGTACAAGTGAGATTAATCCGATATAATAAAAAGGTTTTCAAAAGTCTTCACTTTTCCAATTATCATCACTAGTAGTTAAAGTAATGAAAGGAACTTCCTATCATTATCAACAACAATTGTATGCTTCCTTTGTTACTTTTGTAGCCCTTAAATTTTTTTCGACAATTTTATTTTTCTTTATCCTAAATTGAATATCACACCTACACCATGATCTAAATTCCTCTCTTGTTTGGATTCTTCTTGTTTGGATTTTTCAAGATGCATGAAGAAGTTTATACCAATGTTGGGCAATTCTCAAATGCCCACCTAGTTTTTTACTCGGTTTTTAGCTTAGTTCTCACAATGAAAACCGATTAACACATTTACATGTGAAAACTAGAATGAGAACCAATCTTAGGTTTTCAAATGAATGAGAACTAATCATGAGAATTAGTTCAAGTTGATACATATATATTTTTTGGAAAACCGAACAAGTTCTTTCATAAAACTTAAATCCTTGTATTAGTTGGTGTTGGCTTTTCTTGTTGTTCTTTTCACATGGGGTTGTTGCTTTTCTCTTGTTGCTATTACTTTTCTCCCATTGTTATTTTTTTTCTTGTTGTTACTACTTTTCTCACATGGAGCTATTTTTTTTGCATGATGAAATAATTAAGTTATTAATGATTTAATTCCTAAAGTTGATTTAAACTAATGGAAAATTTTACAATTGGGTTGTGAAAACTAATTGTTATTGTATATGTGGGAACAATATTATTTGAGAATTGGATGAGTTTGAAAAAAAACTAACCAATTTTCACCGGCCCAATATATATATGAAAATTGATCAGGTTTTGATAACATCATGTAAAAATTGGGTGAGTTTGAAATTCTCACTTGAAAACTTAATCAATTTTCACCAACCTTATATATATATGAGAATTGATTAGGTTTTCATAACATCATATAAAAATTAGAATTGACCAACTTTGACAAAAAAAGGAAAATTACCCAACATTGGTTTATACCATGTCTAGGTGGTGGTGGAAAAGATGAGGAAGAGGAGGAACACAAGGAAGAAGAAAAAGGATTCTTACATTTGGAGTAGTACTTTGTACTAAAATAAAAATAAAAATCGGTTAGAATTTTTGTGTGTTATTTATTTTATTTCTTGGTGGGATTCATTTAAAGCACATTTGAAAAAAATTACAAACAACAAGAGGCTCATCATTTGTGTTGAATTTCATGTTCATAATCAATTATGCAAAGTTGTGAATTTCAAACAATTTTGTTAATTTTTTATTGTTGAAAGTCATTTTATTTCAAGATTGTAGTTTTTTGGAATTTCATGCTACGTTTTTTAAATGAAATCACTTTTATATAAAAATCTTGGAAATTTCATGTGATTGATTACAAGTTTTTGTGTTTCCAATTCAAAACATATAGTTACAAAAATTATTGTGTTTCTACATTTGTTAGTTTAAAATTAAGCAAATTAGGTAATGTTGTTTTTGATTTTTTTACATTTTCAACATTTTTATCTTGGAAATTTTGAAAATTTTCAACATCTAAAATTTTAATTAATTTCAATTGTGTTTGATCACAAGGTAACATATAATGTGACCTATTGTAACAATAGAAAATTTCAAGCATGCTTTAGTGTAAAGTAAAACTTGAGGCCACGGGATTGCATTTGATTACAAGTCCGCTTGCAATTCAAAGATTCACTAAATGCAAAGATCTCTTTAGATTTAAAAATATATTCTTCTATTGATATGTGACATGCATCATGGGGGAAAAAAAGGTGTTTCAAATAATGGAATGTTTGTTGCGATAATCATTTCATGTTTCACGGCACCTCGTAAATAATAAAGAAAAAAATACATTGGGTAAGGTGTGCTTTGATTGCATTGAAAAGATCATAGCAAGTATTTACTTGGTAGGGAAACCCCTAGGGGAAAGGCATTATAAGAATAAAGGGCTCATGCAAGGTGGAGTTTAGTATGGCCCCAATTATAATAATACTGAAGATGGCTTGTATGCGAGCATAAAACTTTAGGAGCTAAAAGTTTAATGTGATTTCAATCCACTTACATGGATGAATATGTCCATAGATGAATGATTTCATATGGATGAATTTCATTTATGATTTGGATTAAATAAATAAATCATTCAATGAAATTCATGCATGATTAGAAGATAAATGAAATCAAAATGATTTATATCCATTTTCATTTGTTATCCAAGTATTGATATCTCAAATTTCAATGTCATTTAAAAATGATGGATAATGAAATTGTGATAATATAGGAAAATATGATGATGGGATCAAAAAATGTTTTAAATTTTGTTTAAAAAATCATTTTCATCAACAATGTTAAGCAATTAAAGTTTTTTTTGTCATGGGATGAATGGTACCCCCAGCCTTCCCCCCCCCCCTTTATTGTGGAAAATTAGGGCACCTTGAAAATAAATAATGATGAAAAAAACCCCATTGTCATTTATGATAGTAAGTTGTTTAAAGAAAGTTAATTGAAACGATTAAAACTGAATTTTATTTTATTTCAAAACCTCATTTTCATCAATGACATTAGGTAGTTTAAAAATAATTAAAACATTCAAAACTCATCATCATCAACAACTTTAGTTAGATTTGAAGAATGTTATGGCACCCCCAAAGAAGAATGAAAAAAACCCCATTGTTGTCAATGACACTTATAAATAGGTTTGAAAGAAATTGTGGCACCTTTGGAGAGGAAAAAAAAACCCATTATCATCATTGACAATGGTTTAATTTGTTTATGGAGAAAAAAAATTCAAAAGAAAAATAATGACCATGGGGTGGATGTTAGCATAATAATAATAATATAGTTAAGATATATTGAAAATTATGTCATTTAAAACCATAGCCATGAAATACATTTATAATGGAATTTACATTATATTATTCAATTAGTGTAATATCATATAGAATTAAATTGTGTTTCATGAAGTTTTAATTAATTAAAATCATGAGAAAGAATTTACATTGATAAGAACTTCATGATAAAATAAAACATTCATCTGTAATTTTGATGGATGTTTTATTTATTAAAATCATGTAAATGCAAAAAAAATCATCCATACATATGAATGAAAAAATATTCATCCATAATCAGTATGAATGCTTACATTGATCCCCACGTTTATTTTTAGGTTTACTCATACAACATTGATTTTGTGATTAAATTTTTGAGTTTTATTTGCATAGATTTTGTGATTAAATTTTTGGGTTTTACTTGCATATGTATAGGGGAAAAAACATTTTACCATCCTAAGTTCTAACTCTAAGCTTAAAGCTCAAGCTTTAGGTTCATGCAATAACTTGCCTTTGATAACCCCTTCCTTTGAGGGCCTTATTATTTTAAAAATCTATTGTTTCCTTTTTAAAAATGTTTCAAAATACATGTTGGGTGTGAACTTTTTTGAAAATGAAAGGTTCCTTCGTTTTACTAAAAAAAAAAAGTTTTATAATATGTGTTAAAGCAACAATACGAAAACAATGACAAAGTTTTATGATAGAGTGCAAGAAAACAAATGCCCTAGTTGATATTCATCATTAAGAGGTGGATTTGTGTCAATCATTTCAATTTAAATATAAGCTAGTGTAAGATAGTTGGAAAAGAAGTTAGGTAATGGGGGAAAGAAAAAAAGGGTAAGGTTTTAAAGGGGTTCAAGGCTGTATGGATTGAAGTCAAGGGAAGTCCAAGATTTCAATTTTGGTTTATTCAAGATGATGGTTGAAAATGATGGGGTCGAATTTAAGTGTATTTGGAACATTAAATTTTGATGTGAGAGTGCTTATGGTAGACATGTTATTGTCCAAACATGTAAGTTTTCAAGGAGCTTAAAATTTTTGAACATAGTTTGATTAGATTTTGAGTTAAAGAGATCTTGTGGATCTCCACTTGACACATTCATTGTCATGAATAACATTCAAAATGGACAAAAATAGGAAGAAAAGAGCTTTGAAAATAGTGTTTACATTGGAATGACAATATTCAGTTTGGTAGGGTAAGCACTAAGCACTTGGAGCTTAAGATCTTTTGACATAGCTTGATTGTCTCTAGAGTTCCCATAGCGATTGTAGAGCTCAAATTGGTGTGCTCATATCTTTTTGGATCACACAAAATAAACAAGAAAAAAAAAGAAATTGTGAGTTTTGAAAATAAAAGAGAGTTTAATGCGTTTTTTCAAGCATTTTCTTCTTGCTTCTTCGTTGCCCATGTGCTTTGGAGTTCAAAGAAATGTTATAGACCTTCACTTGGCACACCAATAGTCATGAAAATCGGTAGAGAAAAACAAGAAATGGGGAATATATGGATAAGTGGTCATATATGAAAAAGTGTTCAATTACCAACTTGTGTTCAATGACGAGCATGTCTACCCTACAATGTAGATATCCAACAGGAATGAAGATGCGATGGTGTTGGAGGGGACACGGGACACCGAAGATAGGTGGTCCCTGGATGATAATGTTGTTGGTCATCCACATGGACGATGAAAATATATTCATCCATGTAGGTGTTTGTCATCCTAGGGGACAGAGGGAGTAGATAAACTCCATCGCCAGGTCTGCCACACATACACACCCATGCGCGTGCGCGAGTTGTATTGTGTCCGGCGTTCCTTCTCAGCTCAAATCCGGGATCAGCAGTGCTGATACGCGCAAGTAAGAGCTTCTATCAGCTGGGGTTTTCCATCCTCGTCATTTTGATATGCGACTTGTGTGCGGAACGAATTTTCTGCTGCGCGAAAGTCTTGTGTGGGTGGGAAAAAAAATCCCTAGCTCCTAAGTTCCTGTTTTGTTTCGTTCTTTTTCTTTTGTGCTCTGAATTTCATTGTAAAATCTTTGTAGCCAAGGATTTCGAGCTGAAGCGCAAGGCGTGGAACTGTGCGCAAGCCCTGTCTCAAAATTGTGCATCGTCACTATTTTGGGTTCCGTTGTAGATATCCTCCCTCGAGGAATACTTTCAGAATCTTCTGCGAGTTTGGAGAGAACGAATTGGTCCATATGCTTCGACTATGAGAAACTACAGGATAGATTTGATCAATTAGCTGGAGGTATTGTGGAGGAGGTGATTAGATAAGGGTTTTCATCTGTGTAATGCAAGCGTAAGACTGGTTGATTGACTTCACGGAAGCTGGTAGCAAGAAAAAAAAGAAATTTGGGTATGGCGTTCTATACTATCACGGTATCTTTCTCCAGTTCTGCTGCTGCATTGTGTCCCACTCGCTCCGCTCATTGCAATAGCTCTTCGTCCTTCAACTCCTTGAAATGTAGCGTATTCCCATCTCGTCTATCTTCTTCTCGTCTTAGCACCTCTGTATCATCATCATCATCATCATCATCCAGCTTTTTATCAGGGGTTTCATCTTCTTCTTCAAGGAACCGCCCATTTTCTTCTTGCAAGGAGGTTCAGAAGATATGGGCACTGGCAGCCTCTTCATCGACGGGTCCGGGGGCCGCGGCTGAGAAGGAAGAAGTGTTCTTTGATGGTGGGCCTCACTTTGGCGACCTTGTGACCAATCTTGTGTTCGGGCTCACACTCGTGTGGCTTCCACTCACCCTGGCGTCCGTCTTCAGATGTCTCTTTCTTCGCTACAGGTTCACAAATCTGCGAGTGACCATTATATCAGGACTGACCGGGGATGACCGCAAGGATTTCACATACGAGGTCATCAAGGATGTGCAATTTGTGCCTCGGTTCATTGGAGAGTGGGGAGACATGGTCATTACCCTGACTGATGGTACCAAGGTGGAGCTCAAGTCCATTCCCAAGTTCAGAGAAATTGCCAAATATTGTCTTGATAGAGCTGGCAAGAAGCCAGCTTCATCCCTCATCTCTAGTGTGAGTGCACCAGCCACTGGTCCCAAGGGCTTCTAGATCTCCAACTAACAAGGAAAACGTTCTGGTCAAATTGAGTTCCCCACCTTGTATCATGTTGGAAACCTATTGTTTGTGAGATTGGCAACTCCGTATTTGCATTGCAAGCAGAAGTCTGTAATGCTCTAACTCAAGTTCTGAGCATTATGGCTATGATTTTTTGGAAAAGTGTTGCTCACTAAGCAAACTCATCTGCAGAAGAATCACAAACTTTCTTCTCAGAGATGAATGATCTTTGAGGAGCCATCCTGCCAGGTGATGTACCTGCAACATTGTGTAGCATTTCTTGATTTTTTGTAAAAGAGCAGATCTGTTGCACAGTTGTTGTCTATAGTTTGGTTGCTATTGAAATCGGTTTGAAGTTTCAATTTCAGGGTGTGCAATTGGCTTTTCATTGATTGCAACTTTCTGAGTCCTTCTCTCATACATTTGTAGACCTTGTCTGAGAAGGGCGTAACAAATTTGAAATGGACCATACTTTATTGAAGTGCACAAGAGTGCATGCCTATGCTTTCAACTGATAATGCTGTTCTTGGAACCCTCAATTTGTACCTTGGTTTGTACCACCCCTTTCTCTGTCTATACACCTTCCAACAACAAACAAGTGCTAGTCTTGGAGTACATTATTCCAGAAGAGTCAGAACAAGAGTGAAAAATCACTAATTTTAGAGTATCTTGATTTGTGAAGGAATACAAGCGAAATATCTGTAGCACACATTCTGATTCTAACTCTTTGTATTCTGAATCTTATCAGACAATGTGCAGCCTCCACCTGCTGGACCATCACACTTCTTATCATCCGTTTTTTGCTTTGCAATTGCAAGTATACATGAATTTCACAAAAGGTGGTTCCAGGTTGTATGCCCAACTGGACTCTAAGCCTTCTTTGGTGATGATGATGAAGCAGGTGTTTGAGCTTAAGAGAAAAGTTGCAAACATCCAGGGCTAGGTTTCAGGTTGACAACACTTGATTGGTCAAGATTTCGAGCATTATGCTCTTGCACCAGTAGATCAGCAAAGCAATCGAGGCGATTCTTATTGCTGCTGTTTTCATTGATGGGATTTTTATCCATGAAGGGAAGGTGCTCTATGCATGGTTTGCTCATCACCTCATCTGCTAGCTTCAACAACCTGTTCACATTACCTTTGCTTCCATCATCCATTGCTGTCAGTGCTCCGCTTGGCAAACCTGATACCTATATGACCGAACAACAAACAACAATCATCATGAAAGTTTGTTGTATAAAACTGGTTATATACCTGCATACACACAAGTATTGTGTCATTGCTACTAGAATGGCAGTGCCATCAAGAAGGTTTTGAGTCTCCAGGTGTTGTCTGTTGAAACAAAAGAAAGAAATTGGCATCAAGAGCACAATTGAAATCATCATGAAAGTTGTTGAAGGAAAACTGGTTATACCTGCACACGCAAGTATTGATCTGATTGCTCGCCAAAGGACATACTGACATTGTGATCAACCATTTCTGATATGCCATCCAAGACAATCTTCATTATTGGCTTTGCCCATTGAAATGCACCCCATCGTCTAACTTTGCTGTATTTGTACTTTTGATCGAACTGGCCTGTTCCTAGTGACAAGATTAACATATTGCCCACTCTGTGCACTCCAGGAAACTCTGCTTTGTTGTGAAGAACATGAGCGATGGCTGCTGCAGTTGGATTGTTCATAACAAGGCCCCCATCAATGCCTACAATTGAGGTTTTTCCATTCACAGACATCATTTGAGTAGGTTTGAAGAATGATGGCACTGATGATGTTGCACGACAAATCTCCCATAAATTGAAGTTCCATTTATCATCAGTGAAGGCAGAAGCTCTAGAAAACACGAATGGTCTTGCATTTTGGAGGTCGTAACATGGAATGAGAATTGGCTTCAGAGTATCTCGTAGCGTGAGAGGCCTGTTGTCTCTCACCAGATGTTGTTTCAGCACCGATTCCAGGGACTTGCAAGAATATCGAGGGGTGATCATGCCTCTCAACTTGGACCATGCTCGATGCGCCCTCGGGATCCTGAAAATGTTCCTCCCTTTCTCCGCTACAAGCCTCCATGTCTCTTCTGCCGTGAAGAGGGGTTGCCCATCCTCTTTGGCAGTGAAGAGCATAGTTGCAATAATACCTCCCACACTTGTACCTGCTGCAACATCAAAGTACTCTGCAATCCGAGCGTCTGGGTTGCCACTTTTCTCCTGGAGAGTTCTTTCCAAGTATTCAAGTACCCGTCCAGGGATGATTCCTCGCATACCGCCTCCATCGATGCAAAGAATGCAGACTTTTCCCTGGTATCGTTGTCGTTCTCCATCAAGGCTCGGCTCCTTGTGTGCTACAGAATTGGTTGAATCCTCGACTTTTTCTTGTTTCGTCATAGACCCTCCTCCACAATGTTACTGGAATCCTCTCACCCTCTTTGCATCTTGTGCCTGGATTGTGCCCATTCTCACCATTCCCCTTGTGTTCGCAAGCAGTGTATCCGGGCAACCTTGGAACTTCAGACGCGCTCTGCGTTGCCACACCTGACATCGTTCCGCTTCAGAGCTCCAGACAGCATTACTAGAAAGAAACCATGACACACAAGCGATACGAGTACAAGCTCTTGCAAGTTTGCAACCCGTTTACTCGATAGCCATGCAGGGAATCGAAAAGCTCCGAGATAATTAGCAACTGTCTGTGGTCGCCATGGCTTCTCTGTCAAGTAGCATGCGCATGCACCTTACGGAGTGGCCAATTGCGTGGACGATCTGGGAAAGAAGGGTGTTCTGTCATTTTAGCTTCAGTCATTTCTTCTTTCTCTGTCTTTCTAGTCTGTGCTTATGAAGTGCAGCAAAGCCTAGCAGATTATCCCCACAAATCATCCCACAAAGAAGAGCCTCTCACACTCGGGGCACTGTATCGTCCTGTCATTTCCTTTCTTTCCCTTCCTCCATCAGCCTATAGGTTTTGTTGATTGTCTTTTCCTGCATTCTTCGTATTCTCTCTCTTGAAATGTGCACTTAAGAATGGAATCTAGAATCCAGGGGAACAATTTATGAAAGTTGTTGCTGATGTTTTCTCTAAATGATCTACTCCTCAATCACTCTGCCATCTTCAAATTACACCTTCACACCAAATGCAGCTTTCACAGTTACTCTCGGCCTGAGTTCTCACGTCTTTCTTCATTGTTTTCCAACAGATTCAGGCTTGGAAATGAGAACTTTCACTGCTTGTTCTCAAACCCTCAGGCTGGAGAAATCTTCAAGCTGGAAGAAGCAACCCTGGGAAATCAGAATTCAATAGAAGCTATTGTCCAAAGCATCAGTAAAATATTCAACTGCAAGGTGGTCATGGATGGGCACATGCCTCAACACCACTAAGCTCCAATCTTAGGGTTCATATTTGGGTGTATGTGAGAAAATCTGCCACCCTTCTGAATCTATAGAAGGTCATAAACTCTAGTGGTCATCTTCCAGCTTCCAGCTCCCTCATTCCGTTCAGCACAAATGAGAAAGTTACTAGTAAGCAACACACACACCACTGTTTTCATGTTACCTTCCAGAACAATTGTGAAGAAATTTGTCACCCTGCTTTATGTCCTCACACAGACTTCTGTCTGAATCTTGATGCAGATTTCACAAAAGGTGTAGCATGTAAGCTGCATCATGAACGTGATGTCTTCTCAGATATTTTGCTTTAACATTGTGAAAGGGAGACAGTGGTGGAACTCAGTCGGATGTGGAAAGTTGCAGGGAGGTGCAAGCTATGCATACCTGCTCTGCTTGTCTGTAGTAGATGCCTGCCAGTATTGTCATGCTTCTTCCATTGCTTCATAGAAAACATGGTCATCCTGTATTGCTGCCAACTAATGGTGCTTGCATTGAAGTTGTTTGGGATCAGGGGATTGGAGAAATTGGTCATAGGGACACAAAACTGATTCCACAGGTTTGAATTGTATCTTCATCAGTCTTTATATAGTAAGCCTTGAGGCTTTCACATGTTGTAATGGAGGTGTGGTAAATTGTCCAAGTATGCCCAACCATCAAGATCAGCCTTAAGGTTAAGATCACAGAAAGGAGTGAAACCTTTCGAAACCTCTGTTAGTGTGATCATCCAGGGAAGGGATGTTGACCAGGATTGGGTTGATATCATGATAATAGCATGCATGATGCAACATTGGTAAAAAATTGTGGTCCAGATACTTGGAATTGGATTTTTTTGGAGCTACCAAGGTCATTGCACCGTGAGCCTTAAGTTACAGGTTGAAGACACATCAGATCAGAGCTCAAACACTGGAAATTGTTGGGATCTTACTCAAATAGTTGCAGCTCCAGGATGATTTGTCAAAAGACCACATCTTCATCAGTCCCTGGCTCAGGGTTTCTGTGATGAAATGGTATGCATGTTTTTCTGGTTCCTGCAACAACACCAGGTATTTCAAACAACACATTTATGGTGTTCCATGCATTGTGAGAGTAATTGCCTGCTGGATGGTGTGTACAAAAGACCTACAAATGAACTTCTTACTAGATTATCTTTCCCAAGTGCAAAACAATTCAGCAGTTGCTCAGTGATATGCATACATCAAGGGTGGTGAGTTAACAGCCACTTTGCAGCAAGGATGAAATTGACCTAGATGACACTAGCGAAGAAATTCAGTCAATTGATGAAATCAACCAGGGATATGTGTGCATATGAGTGAGAATACTGTAATTTTTAATAATTTTTTTAACCTAATAGTAAATATTGTTGATAGTAGTGATAATTTTTGTTTTATTTTATTGTGTAATGAAATGGCAATGTATCAATGCATCATATTCCATCATGCATTATGTCATCATGTATAATATTTTGTCATCAACATAAATCCCATGGTACATATCTCATCCTCACTAATTAACTTTGGGCCATCATGCATTATATCATCATGCATAATGTTTTGTCATCAACATAAATCCCATGGTACATATTTCAGCTTTGGGTGCATGCAAGAAATATTGGTTTTAGACAGAGTGCATTCAAAGGTGTGAAAATGATTCTCCAACTTCTAAGTAGTTGTTGTTTGGCATCTTGAATGCATGAGGATGCGAAAGCTTTATGTGACTAAACAATCCAAATCATATGAAGAAGTGTCTCCAATTTATCAAGAGAACTTTAGCCATGCACGAAGAATTTGGATAGAACTTGGTTGTTCAACGCAAGAGCTAATCTTAAATAGGAAAAGTGATGCTTCCAAGGTAATGATTGTGGTATTGAACATCTGAATACCTTGTACATTAGATGATAGGATTTTGAAATTTAATTTTTAATTGAAGGATCCCTCCCAACCATTTTTGGCATTAAATCCATCAATAAGGGATGGGTATAATTATGCTAATAGATAAAGTGTTTACACTGTGGAGATCCGTCCTACTTGAATGTGAAGAGAGGAGGTTATTATAGGCACATGAAGAATACCATCAAATTTTCCAACACCGTTTTTATCCTTGAAAGGTAGTTATTTATATCATTTTTTGCAAATAAACTTAAGATGAATCCTTCGAAGGATCCTCCACCGAAGGTGTTTATTGATGTCTTGAAGGAATGGATAACAACACAAAGTCTTACAAAAACCATGGTCAACACACTTATTCTTGAAAACTATTATAAGTGTTACGAAATTATTGACATTTTCAACCTAAAGGAGGTGTTCAACAATGACATGATTGTAAAGTTTTTGCAACAAGATGCTATTGGTATCATTGTAGTATTATCAATAACCAAATTCAATAGACAAGTTCATTGTTGAGAAAAAGGGAGAAATGGGAAAATGTTCATAGCATTTTTTTAAGTTACATAGTTCACATTAGAGTCTATGTTTGTATTTGTGACAAGGAATTGTTTGGGTAGCCATAAATGTCAACAATTCATAAAATTATGTATGGACCAAACCTCATATATGAGGTTGGGACATATTTAACATGACCTGAAGAGGTGCCTTCTAGGAGGAGAACAATGATGGAAGTGCCATCAATGTTTTATGTATATTTATTTCCCAAGGTATCAAGGATTGATGTTTCGAAAATGTCATTGGGACATAAATGATTGTTTAGTATACTCATTTGCAAAAAGTCCATGCAAAGGGAGGAATGTAGGATTTACAAGCAATATGTTTGTCTTGAGGCATTATAGGCTATTCTTGAACCCCTAGTAGGTGATTGCATGTCAATTGTCAACCTTTACGGTGGGGGTGCTTCACATTCTTGGGACTAGTGAGTATTCCCCTAGCCATTGTTCTCTATCTATTGACATTATAACCTATTGTATCACAAGGTGGTTTTGAATTTCAATTTTCGAATTTGGAGCTCCACAAGCATGGAGCTCAAAAGTTTGAATTATTACCTTTTTGTTTAGCATTAAAAGGTGAAAAAGCTATATTCATTTGCCTAACAATGCTTTCTAGCATGGTATCTCTTGATGATGATGAAGGTGATACCAATAGTGGCGATGGAAATGAAAAAGACTATGAAAATCAAGTTGGTGAAGGTGAAGAAGGAGATGATGAAGAAGATGATGACACTATTAAAAACTTTGAGGGAAATAAACCAAAAGGATCACAACACAATTCATAGTCCTCAAAGCAGTGTGAAATCCCCAAGAAGTTCACAAGGGCCACAAAGTAAAAACCATTCATATCAAATCCCATGACTATTGGTCCATCAACTACAATTGCAACTAGGAGGACATGAAGTAAACATAGCAGTAGAAGATAATTGTCCTTTGGTATCATAACATGGTTTGGACAATGAAACCAACTTCAAAGATAAACGATTAACACCAAGTGCAAGAGCCACAATCAAGGTTTCTAGTTCCACTTTTAATAAGGATAACACAATTGAAGATGAACATATTGCACAAAAAGTTGATGAGCTTGGATGCTTGGCTTGCTTCACCCCAAAGATATGAAACTTGTTAAAAAGAAAAAATAGTCGAACCTATTTTTGTCATGAAAACAATTGTATAGATGCATTGATTTTTTGTATGAACTTTATTTATATCATTGAAAATTTTAAATAGATCATGTATTTGCATCAACAATACTAACAACGAAATTTTTGCCTTTCGAAATCATGTCTTTTAAACTATTGACCACATTTACATATATTCAATCATGTTGGAGGATTTGGGCCACATCCCTATTATTGAAAATCATAATTGTAAGTGGAAAAAATTGGTTGGTCGCTTGTTGTAGCTCTATTACAAATTAGGTGGCCTCCCAATTCTTATTATGTCTTAGCTTTTCATAATTTAAAATCAAAGATTTGTTTGAGAATCATCATTCTTAATGATTTCAATGTTGAGTTGTGGGCGGCCGCTTGATTGAAAACTTGTTCATTACACTTTTGATCATGATTTACTACTTAATTTGATTATGCACTCATCATTGCATACTACTTAGTTTGGCCACATTTTGTGCATTTTTCCTTTCAGTAGAAAATTGGGTGCCCAAGGCTCTTGTGGTTTGTAATAATTGTTTTGTGTTCATTACACTTGTTCTTGATTTTTTTTGGATTTTGAGTAGTTGTCTAAATATTTTTTGTGCATTATTCCATTGATTTGTTGCTCTCTAAATTTTATTGTTCCTTGCTAGGTACTTTGTAGGGGTGGAGGAATGCGCATCATTGTTTCTGTTAAAAGTAGCATTAATGTGAAATTGCCTAGAAAAAATCTTACATGCTTGGGCGATTTGAAGATACAAGACAATGGAGATGATGGTGTGGCTACCATTGATGTAGAGTGCGCAGTTACGGTTGAAGAACATGGGCATCAACAATATGGGCAAGAGTGTATGCTTAATGGTGAGGGATTAGTGGGTGGATTTGTGAAAACTTATGTGATGTCTTTGGATGAGGGTCTTTTGTTTGGCTCATCGAAGGGATCGATGAATGGGGGGAAGCTAGGATCTTGTTGTGTTGGTGATGGATTTTGCATGAACACCACTATTAAATATTTGGGAAGTGAATAGTGAAAAGGCATGGAGTTCAAAATTATGACACTGCCACCTCTGGCATTTCAGGCAAATTTGTTATCTCCTATTGATGATTTTGATGTGTTAATGTATGGTAGTGTTTCACAAGGTGCTTAAAGAAATTTATCATGTATATATGGACTTTAATTCAACCTATGAAGATGAGTATGTGCTCGAGAAAAATCACCGAAGGAACCAAAATAACAATCAATTTGCAAAGAATTATTGGTTGAGATTTGTGCAAAATAACAAACATATGTTGGTACTTCCTATCAAAAGTGCCAATACATCTTTTGTTTTTGTTACATGAGACAATTTTTTTTTTCCACTAAAACCTTGTTATATTTTTTGCACAATGTCCATATATTCATGTAGGAAATACATTGCTAGTGGATGTTACCCCATATAGATGCTATTAGAATCCTTTTGATTTATGTGAAATCCTTTATTAATCTAAAGGACAAGGTAAACTATCTAGTTGGCATTGTTTTTTCTTATTTAAAATTACTACATTACTCTAGATTTTGTGTTCCCACTCATGTCCAAGACAATCCTTTTAGTGCCATTAAACATGTTACTAAAGATGATAGCGATACAACACATTATTTGAAAAGTGTTTTAGCAATTGTAATGCCAATTTTTGTAGAAATTCTCCAACATCTGAGGTAAGTAGTAGAAAATAAACTTGTTTATCATCTTGTAATGATTCCTTGTTTTTTTTAATTGATCGCATTGTCTTGCATATCATCTTAACCTATTTTTTGATGGATTACCCACTAGTTTCATGATTTTCATAAGTTATTGTGATCGACCTTCAACTAATTGAAAGGATTGGATTAATGGATGCGCCTATGAGGTTTGAAGTTGTGAAAGATGTGGAGTTCTCAATTTCTCACCCTCTAAGTGTGGAAGATTTGGATGAGATGTATGGAATCAAATCAAAATTGCCTCATTTTCTTTCATCATATGTGAGTCCTCTCCATGTTATTTTCGATTTGAATGGAGTTCTTGTGGCTACACATTTCGAGATGATCCAGAACACCTAACGATGAAGACTTGTAATTCCATCTCACACTCTTATCTTGAAACCTAGATTGAAAGAATTTATTGAATGGTGTATAATGCAATTCATTATGTATATATGGTTTGTTGCCCAACAACACAACATCAATAATTATTTGGATCAATTTCAGAAGGAAACTTAAATTACTATTAATCCCTCTAGGGTGTTAGGTTGGGATTAGTCCTGCACCAAAAATGTGCATTTCTTGTCTTATAATCTAGACAAGCCTATTTTTCACAAGAACTTTTATTTTTTCTTTTCTAAACACCTTGACATGTTGGTAATACATTGTTCTTAGATGATACATTTTATAAGTATGTTTAATGGGCCATTTGGTGCCATTTTTGTGGAGTCATTTCATAATTATAGTAAGGGTGCCAATTACTTGCTTAGATTATTATTCCTTACTTGGAATTTCTTCATCATTTTGATATGGTGTAGCTATTTTTGTATAGGAGAATCCTTTTGATAGGATTGAAAGTGGTACTTTTAATGATCTTGGACAATATAAAATGTTATACCAATGTTGTAGTGAAAGGTGTGATGTGTCATGTTGTACAAATGTTAAAATGAAAATGAAAAAGAAGATGTAAATTGTCTACTGTTATTGAAATTTGTTATTTCATTTATTTGAAAATGTCTAATTTGTCATCTCCCTTTGGGTGGCCACTATCAAAGTTAGTACATTTAATCCACTAATTGATTAAGTTAATTGTTTTGTTAATTGAAGTCGAAGACAAATATTGTTGATTATCTTTCAATGTGTTAAATTACAATATATATTATCCAATTATTATTTTTTATGCCAGCATTTCCTAGTTTGTGGTAGGTTAATTCCTTTGTGTCCATCTACATTTACTACATGTCCATCCAAACTTTTCTATTCATGTCCTTTTGCACCCAAAAAATCATTAATTTTCAATGTGAATGGTGTCATGTATTACTTTCCACATTTAATGTTGTTTTGCAAGGGTGTCATTGTGTCATTGATGGGGAAAATATTAACATCAACAAAGTGGAAGCAACAATTGGAATGCAACATTTTTTTTCAAGTAGTCAAAAAAATAATATTACAATTTGGTTTTATATGTTGTTGGAGAATGTCATTGAAGTTTTTCCTATGTTCATGCCACAAGTATTTGTTGATCAATTTTTTTTCATTTGGGGTTGTGATCAATATTCCATCTCGTCTTATCAACTCGAGGCATAAACATATTATTATCTTAAGGATTTTGGGGTCCAAGCATGATAAAGTATGTCAAAAAAATAATCCTAGTTTTTTAAAAATTTAGAAACAATCTCTTTTCAACACTCACATTTAAAAAGATATTAAAAACCTATTTAAGTTGCGTTTTGAAATCACAGAACACTTCATTGAGTTTATTGTAAATTGAACATAAAGTTTGAAAAATTTCTATACAAAAAAAGTGGATGAAAAACATATTCTAAATTGGTTGGTTGGTCAAATTTTCCAAAATATTTTTACATGAAAACTTTATGAAAAGTTGAAACTATATCCATCCACATTAGGCCTTTATCAACTTGAAATATACTTAAATGCATATTTAAACATGTGATTATTCAAAATTATGAAAAAAAAATCAAAGAACTTCTTAGTGTTGATCATTACCTTAAATAATATTCATGAATTCAATATATTAAGGTATATTTTATGGATACTTTCCAAAAAATTAACAAGTGTTTTCGACTGACATACTTTACCATGCTTATGCCCTTTGAGATGTGTATTTTTCTTGTTGAGGATTTCCCTATGGGAAAGACGACCAAACATTGTTCATTGTCAATGAACCCAACTTCAAAATTTTCAGTGAAATGGTCTTTTCATTGAGTCCATTAGAACACAAAAATTATTGAAGAACAAGGTTTAGTGCTTAGACCTTGCATCTCATTTGTGGCCAACATTGATTGGATTACTAGTTAACATCCATTATTAAATGATTGTCAAATGTTTGAAACCACGTTTGAGTTCTTTTTCACTAAATTATTTTTGGTTTATGCAATCCATGAAGAGTGATAATGGGGGTGGTAGAATTACCACACGTCCTTTAAGTATACATTTTGAATCTTTACACCTTAAAAACAATTAATTGATGTCTTTGATTGTTCTTTTTTGAATTATGTATTTTTACAATATTCAATTATTGACTTTTATTTGCAATTGGTTCATATTATTGTTTATAAATTGAGCAAATATGTTTGTAGCTATGAAAAGTAGAAAACGATGTCATCCAATCAAAATTTTGTCTCGAAATAATGTTAATGTAGTTGCATATTTAATTGTTAGACAATGACGAACACTTTAAAAATATGTTAACAATATGTGGAAATTTCATTTTTAGAGTTTGCATACTTATAAATTCAATTTTTCTAGTTTTGATTCAAATGATACAAACATTTGATAGAAACTTGATGTATGTATATGAATTTTATTTATTTCGATCCACATTTTTTTGCCTATTCATTTCAATGTTTTACAAGTAAATTTACTTTTATTGTTCTCACTCTTCAAAAGGGTTGTCATCCACCTAGTGGCCACCGAATTATCATTCAAATATTTCTGAATCCATATAAGTATTGTGATCCTATTTGATGGCCACCAAATTTTAATTCAAGTATTTTTGAATCCATTTAAGTATTGTGATCGTATGGGTGACTGTTAGATTTTAATTCAACTTAAAAGGGTTGTGTTCCACTTGGTGGCCATTCGGTTCTCATTAAGTAATTCTGAATCCATATAAGCATTGTGATCTTGTGGGTTGCCTTTAGGCCTTGATTCAACTTTTTCTCAATCCTTAAAAAAATTGTCTTCCTATTGGTGGCCATTAGGTTTTCATTGAACTCTTTCTAAATCAATATAAACATTGTGATGTTGCAAGTGGTTATCAGGTTTTAATTCAACTCTATTTCATTCATTAAAAGGGTTGTACTCCACTTGGTGACCACCTAGTTCTCATCCAAGTTTTCTGCAAAAACATTTTGACCTTGAGGTGGCTCTAGGTTTTAATTCATTACTTTTTCACTCTTAAAAAAATTGTGATGCACCTAGTGGTCATCTAGTTCTTAATCAAAAAATTTTCAATCCATATTGTTTATGGTAATTTTTTTACTCCAAATTGTTTATTTTGATTTTTGGACTTTTCTAAAGTCCAAAATTAATACATGTTCCTTCCTTATGAAGGTACCTAACAATTTTGTCATAATGGCCCTTGGTAGGGGTAATTTGTGCCAAATTTCATGCACTAATTCCAAAGGGAGGAAGAACCAATCTTTAACTATTGCTTAAATATTATAATCCAAATTGTTTCAAATACTTTGGCAAACGACAAAGTCTTTTGTTGCATTGTTGTTGTTGTTTGCAAATTTGGCCCCTTTACAAAGGAGGTTCAATCATTCATATTGCTTCCTTTGATGTTTTGTTTTATGTTGAGAGTGGTGTCTTTGGGAACCTTTTGAGTTAATGCTTGAACTCTTAACATGTTCACCTCCTTCAAAAGACTAATGTTAGATTTTTTTTGATTTTTTGGACTGAAACTAAATAAATTCCTGTCGGGTTTTCATTTCACCACCTTTGTTAATGATAGTTTGTTTGGCCAAAGCTTCTCTCACAAGGGTCATTTGAGTCTTTTTGATGGCATGATTTTCAACTACATTCACAAATTGATCTAAATTTCTTTTTTGGTAAATTCTTCAAGCTACACCTTGGTGGGTTATTTCTTTTTGCAAACATGGTTTTTTTTTGGTAAGAGACTCAAGTTGTAGGACATGAGTTATGGTATCCTCTCTTCTTTCCTTGAATTTCATGTTGTTTTTAGTAATCATTTTGACTAACTTTTCTTTAATAGGAATTATTACATGGTCATCTTTTTGGACCAAACTTTCTATGGGGATGTTTTGATGCTCGGTTTTCACTTTTTCAATTGTCTCCATGCAAAATTCCACAAATTTCTCAAAAGCTTGCTTTAATATCAATTGGTGTGCCTTTTTATTCCAAGCTCCTCATATGCTTGTCCAAATTTCGAGGCATGATTTTAGTCTAACCTTGTTGCACATGCCGAAACATATGCCCTTGTTAAATTACATTCATTCAACTCACATTCAAAATGCGACAATCATCTATAAGTACACAAATCTAATGTTAGATTATTGCAAACCTCCTCTCAAGTCCAAGACTTTAATTGCCTTAAGTCCCCATGACTTTGTCGTGCGACCTAACCACAAGAGGACTTTTGTGATGGAGTCAAATGTGACAATTCATGTTGTTGCCTTGTGGCATCTTCACCACAACTCATGTATCCACCTCAATTTGGTGTCCCCCCATTGAGTAGTCTTGGTGTGGGTCCAACATGTCTGAAAACATGTTTAAAAAAAAATCAGGAACTTTGATAATTGTATAAGAATTTGTAATCTATATAAATGAATATTCTAAAGAATTTAGATTGGAGTAATGAAAATGGGAAAATTGGTCCAAAATTAAAATCATGACTTGCTACATCAATGCCACATCATCTCCAAATAAGCATTGTCAGTATCTTTGTATTTTCCACCCAACTACTTATCACCTCCCTCCTACAAAAGCATTAAAGAATAAAACACACACAAGTGCCAATGGAATAATTGTTGGTTCATAAAGCACACATCAACTTTCTACCTCTTCACTTTCCCTTTTCCTTTCCAAACCTTTCACATTTACTCCATGCATCCATTTAAGGTTATAGCTCGACTATGTTGAATAATTTCAAGATATCTTATGGAATTGATATAAGACAAAAAGGTAATGGATAGAAGACATAAATTGAAAACCAAAGTCGGAATTGTTTTTGAGAGCGCCATTTGTCAAACCTTAAAAGCTCTAACTTTGACTTTGGAAATGGCCTCGTACCCTAAAATTAAATGATTTGGGCACTTGCCTGCTGAAATGAACCTTCCCATAGAATAATGCCAACATCAGATAATTTAAAGACGAATCCATACCCACTACTAGAAGGTGGTAAGAAGAGGGGATGTAATGAGCTGCAATTTACAACTGGCACATTATTTTGGGCAATGTGATAGAATAAATCCATATGCCACCAGCATGAATTGGCATGATTGGTTTAATCATGTACCAAAATAATTGTCATGGAAGAACAAGGGGTGTGTCACACTGTGGCCTTGCCAATTACATTAAAAAGTATCTTAAGGCGAAAGAAGATTTATGAAATCTCAAATATTTCACCATGCAAAAATATAATCTTCAAAAAATCCTCTAGAAGAAACCAAAATCCTTCAAGATATTAGAACTCTACATCTAATCTCAAGTTTCAACACAAGCCAAAATATCATCTTTCAAAAATCTTCATATAAAAATAGATCTATTGCATACAGGCCAAAATTCATTAAGCTACTACTATACCTTTTGACAACCTCCTAGATGTTTTGTCACTACCACAGGCACACATACATACCGACAGTGGACACAAACAACTGAAGTCCAACACAAGCATAAATTATAATGAAAGCTTTATTCAACAGCTCTGACATACATGTAGAAACCATTTTGAAATTCGCAACTTGTCGGAATGCAGGAAAAGTGGCACTCAAACTCCCCCATTTAATTACATTTCTCAATTGAAAGTGTAGCCTTGTCTGAAGCAGGACCTGCCTTGATATTGTGGTAGAGATTTCAAAATCCAATGCGCAGACTATATCAGGATCCACCACCGTCCCCGAGTTCAAATCTAACATTTTTTGAGCTTAATATGGTCACTAAAAAAGGCCTCACTCAAAAAGGTGAAGGTACCGACATTTAGGGTGGTTGTTCACCCTCACCAAAATTGCATACCTAAAACATATTATCTGACAAATGGTGTGAATTATTACATATAATAAAGGGCGTCCTGAAGCATCGTTTCATTCATCTGTCCCGTCGTCTATCCGTCTGGTCATCCATTTGTCTCATCATGATCTGTTTACTCCGACGGGGTGGAGAAAGAGTGGAATACAGACTCTTTCATCAACGAAACCGGTTCTAATAAGGTAAAGCTTCCAAAAGTTGGATCCAATGCGATAGTCCCTGTCCCTGTGGGGGCAGGGCCCAACAAAAGACAGGGTTAATCAATGTTTGAAAATGGATATATTTTGGAGCCAGCAAAGTGAGTATGTACATATGCACATTGTATTTTGAGAAGTCGTCGAAAAATCGCAAATGTGGTGAATTTAGGGTTAGGGTTTGGGAAGCAAACAAGAAGAAACAGAAGTTGGAGGTAATGTTTAGGGTTTTGGGCTTTGCCCAGAGATGCGTTGATTTCGAAGAATCTTGTATTGTAATGTTTAGGGTTTTGGGCTTTGCCCAAAGATGCATTGATTTCGAAGAATCTTGTATTGTTATTCTCAACGTTAGGGTATATTTGTTGTCTCCGGTCTATTCCCATGGTCAGCTGTATGTTGTTATCTCACAGGTCACAAGCAATGCAAACATGAAGATTTTCAGTGGCCAGGGTCCTGATGGATACATGCGAAATGTTGTATATAAAGAGGTTTTGGAAATGTAGTTGTAATTGTAATTTTGTAATATGTATCGTCCAATACACACACACCTGTGCATTAGACATGGGGTTCAAACTAGTATGATATGTTTGACAAATCAACTAGTCCTATATATAAAAGCAAACATGGTGTCTGTCTGTCTGTGGCGACAAAAACAATACGAGGTCCTGAAACGAGCGAGGTCCTCAAAACCTTCGAGGACCTGAATCGAGGTGGCCAGAATCCTCGATAAAGGACCTGAATCGAGATTCTCAGTACCCAGTCCAGACCTCGAGACGGACCTGAAACGAGGTTCCCAGAAAGAAAACTCATCGTTGGGGACCTGAAACGAGATCCTCAAAGAGAAAACCCGTCGTTAGGGTCCTGAAACGAGGATGCACTCCAACTGGCAGTTCTCGGTTTTGGACATATTGAAGAAGAACCAACAGCCGAACACAGGTCCAGTTCAGTGTTGGGTGGTGCTTTTGAGTCTTTAAAGAACCACCGGTTCAGGTCCTTTAAATATTTCAGACCCTAAGAGCCCCCTGCTTCCTGTTCTTTGAAAAAACAAGCCAGGGCAGCCGCTGCGGGGGGCCGGGGAGGTGCCACGGGTGGCTGGAGTGGCGTAGCCATGGGTTGCCCGCACTCGTTTATATGAAGGTCAATCCGTGCCCTTCACATGTGACAAATTTTTCTTGGGTCTTCACTAGAAAGACTAGATGCTATTGAAGGGCACTGAAGGCTTCCAATTTAAGGTCTGGCTTGGGCAAACCAGTACATACACTGGGTACCCAGTGTTTTTCTTTAAGGAATTTTTCTTTGGAGCCACAGCAGTGACCATCCATAGAAAGATGTAAAGGAAAAAAAAGTGACAATAGTCCTTAGGAAGATTTAGATAATTCTGGCTATAATTTAAATATGAAATATAAATCTTTAATCATCCTTCCATACATTTGGCTACACATTGGAACGCAAATCATAGGGATCTGAGATTTTTTTTAATAGTTTTTTTTGTCACTTCTAATGATTGAAAACCTTCAAAAAGACTTCAATTTTTTATTTTTAATTTCGGTTTTTGATGAAAATGCGCCAGTAAAAAAAAGGGGTGCTGATACCATGGTAAAAGCCCCTATTGGTTTTGGGTTGCTTCTAAACATTATAGATATCACATCCCTAGACTAAATTAGGGTCTCTGAGTCCAAATTTAACATTTTCTCCATTAATTATTGACTCTTAAAGAGGCCTTACTCAAGAAGGTGAAGGTACAAATGTAAGTTTAGGGTTAGGTTTAGTTCACCCTGGCTGGCTTAGACTAAAGTGGTTACAGGGGTCTGAAAATAATGCAGTGCTGTCGGAACAAGGGTGGGCACGATTGACTCGACCAATTGCTATGGGACAACATGGGCCCAACATGTAAAACATGGCCTATGTGACAAAAGTACTATGGGAGGACAATGGCAGTAGGCCTTCCCCAACATAAAGCACACCAAGTTTCTGAATTCAAATAGTGGAGGGTTTGCATGTGATCAGCTGCACGCTCCTTTGACTAACAAATGAGGTTGCTAGGCTGGCAGGTGCATTCAAAGTGCTTTGGGGTGATATCTCAAAGTGCTTTTGCCACTAGCCGATTTGTGACAGATGACAGCTTTTTCATCTTAAGTCTTCTTTGTTGTCATTGATTGTCATTTTTTAGTTGTGACTTTTCTTTGCATAAGGTTTTTACCTGATTTTTTTTTATTGATTGTTTGCTTTTGTTTTTTATTTGGGTTGTGTTTACTTGTGTTCTCATTTGCCTTGTACTTTTGATGGATGGATTCCCATCCTTGATTTTTATTTATCCGGTTTTTCTTTCTCTCTTTACATCTAGTGTATAAAGCCCCAAGGTGTGGGCATTCCAAAAATAGGGGCAGAGGATGAGGTGATAACTTGAGTCCTAGCCCCACATTTTGTGAATATCCCCCAAGCATATGATTCAACTATGAGAAAGCATGCCATAAAAATTATCATGAACCTAAACATTCTTAGATCATAGGGCTATGAGACGAAGGGATTTTTTTAATAGAAGTAAGATCCCTCCCAATCATGATGTGTAGGCATAATATCACTCCTCTTTTGTAGGAGGGATATTCATGGATATAAGGTGCCCTCCAAATACACTTTGAAAATTCTTGGAGTTGTTGGTGGATACAAAGAAAAAATCTTACAAAGGACAAACCTTGTAATGCCTTATGGAGTTAGATTGCAAAATCCATTTTTCCATTCCCTTTTTCAGCATTTAATTCATCTCTTTTAAATGGATAGATCAAATTTGATATTTCATGCCTCTTTGCCCAAACTTTTGTTTTCAGATGTAGTTTTGCACGCATTCTTACATCAATGGTAGTAGCTCATCATTATTGTTAATTCATAGGTAATGCAACGGCAGAATGATGACAAAGTTTTTGTTTCTGTCTGTGATTTGGAAATCAATAGAGGCCATTTGAACATTTGTACAAGTAAAATGTGCAATGAATACATTCCAAGTGTAAATATGATTTTTGAGATGGAAAATGCCTTTTCCACTTTGAACTCGTCATTTTGAAATTCTCCTCCTCAAAAGAAATGCAGAATTTTTTTGAACCCATAAAAGAGCTGAGTCAAAATGAGTCTCTTGTGTATGTAAAGATCTTATGTGTAAGGTAAAACCTTATTCTAGCCCCCTATTTTGGGAATGGCCCTAACCCCTGGGGTTTACCGATTGTAACGGAGGAGGCAAAGGTTAAAACTTATTGTGAACATGCCTAGATCATGAGGTGTAGGACGAGGTTCTGCACTTCTTAAAAGTGGAAGGATTAGATCATGAGGCATACTAGGAGGGGGAGGGCTCCTATGTTTACTGCTTATGAGTGGGAGGGATCTTATGCCTACGCTTTAAGTGCAAAAAGAATCTTATGTGTAAGATTCCTTTCACTCCTTAACAAGTAGGTGAAATATCTCTCTTTTTCTAGGACGGACATTCATGGATATAACGAGCCCTCCAAATATACTAGGAAATTTCTTGAAGGTGATTATTTTTCTGTGTTGATTCTGCTATCACTTCTCATGGAGCTCTGTCAGTTATCTCCTTATTTCAGGGGAATCCATATTTCTATTGTTTTTTTTAGTTTCCTGTCTATCTTAATGAATCTTTCTTTGAGGAACATTTGTTTTTTTTTGTAGCTTCACTGTTAAGTTTTGAGTTGTCTGTGCAGTATTTTTCTTTTGAATCACTACTCCTTTTTGTGAAGGTTTGTGTTACCGCCTGTTTTGGAGGCAAAAGCATGGAGCAAGCAAGTCCATTGATGAAAATAGGGGGCCAAAAGTTTTAAAAGGCCAACCAAGAAGTCTAAGCTTGGGATCAAAAGATGCTCATCAGTGTCGGCCAGGAGATATAGCAGAGTTGGAAAGATTATTAATAGAGTTATAGCTTTCCTGTACATGAGGAGATGAGGAGAGGGACCAGGCCCCAGGGTGAACTAGGGTACCCACAATAGTACTTTGACTTTTTGAGCGAGGCCTTTTAGTGGCCATATTAAGCACAAAATATGTTACATTTGAACTCAGAGACTCTGATTTGGTCTAATCATGGGATATTTATAATGTATAGAAACAATTTAAATGAATTTTGGGATTTTTACCATGGTACGATACACAAGTCCGTGAACAAACATTTAAAAACTCAAGGGAGGTCACACATTGTTCCTTTTCTTCTCAAGCTCAAAGAACATTTGAACCCTTCACCTAGCAACTTCTGATGTCATAAAATTTACTCAATTCAATAAAGAGAAGATATGGGGTGTTTGGTGTAAAGACATTCAGTATTCAATGATGTGTGAATTCAAAAAAATTAGGATTTTGAACTTAAAATCTTTGTCTCTGGAATACAAAGGAATTTTGTAAAGCCCCAGTTGATGCATCCATCAAATTTTTAATCACTTCAAAAGGACCAAAAATGAGGAAGATATGGGGCTGGAACTAATGAGGGGTATAAGGTTATTTTTTCAAAAGATTTAAAGAAAACTATCGCTCATCCTCTTTTGTTTTTTTTTGGTTGTGATGCTTCTTTACTTGTAACATTCAAAGAATGTTTGTAACCCTTTGGTTTGTGTGTCCAATGTCCAATGGCACAAAAATTGCTCAAATTGATTAAAAAATGAAAAGATATTGAAAAGTGTTCGATGATAAGTACATGCTCGGCTCGGTGATGAGTGGTTCTACCCACCGGACTCCAATGTGGGTGCTGGTCCACACAGGTCGTGAAGTGATAGTGCCTCAAAACTCCAGCTGTTATCGGTAGTTCGCATTGCTGCATTTCCTCGAACCCCATGACCTTCTCAGGGCTCGGAAAGCCCGGTCCATTTTTTCCTCTGTACCTTGTGCACGCTCCCCAACCACAACTTTCCCGAGAACATGAGACTTGCCAGTCTGGCGGGGCCTTCTGGCTTCTCGAAGTTACTGTCCAGCCTAGAAAATAACTTGGAGAGCCAGAAGTTCTTATTTCTCTTTCTTTTTCATTTAAAAATTTTGTATCTTCAAAAATGGACCGGTTCTTTAGGCATGCGAAGATTCCATAGAGAGAGCATTCCAAATTTTTGACCGCCCTCGGCCTACTGGCCTTGGGGATCTCAAATCTGAAAGGCCCTCTATATGGAACCTTGTTTGATATGTAAAGTGATTGAAGAAAACTTATAATGTATGTCGAGGGCACCTTATATCCATGAATTTCCCTCTAAAAATTGGGAGGGATATTATGCTTACTTCTCAAGGGTGGGAGGGAAACTATGCTTACTACTCAAGGGTGGGAGAGAAATTATGCTTACTTATAGATATAAGAACCCTCCCACTATTGAGGAGTGGACATAAGAAAGTATGCTTACTCCTCAAGGGTGGGAGGGAAATTATGTCTACTTAGATGTAAGAACCCTCCCACTATTGAGGAGTGGACATAAGAACCCTGTGGTTAATATTCCTTGTGATCTACAGAGGTTTGGTTCATGATAAATTTTGCCTTGTCCTTTATGCTAGGGAAAGCGCATGGGTGGGGGACATTCCCAAAATGTGGGGTGGGACTAGGCTGTCACCTGGTTCTAGGCCCCTCATTTTGAGAATGCGCCCACCCTAGGGACGAGAGTATTGCAGTAAAATATTTTCCTTTAACATACACAGTTAACTTCCAGGTTTGAACCAGTGTTGGGCGGATATCTTGAAAATTTGGATATCCTGACTGGATATTGTTCAGGATATCACTTTTGAAATCCTTTGGGTATCAAAATAATGATATCTAGTCATATAATATCCGGATAGAATATATTTTTTGAAAATATGATATCTAGGGCAGATATTAAATCCATGCTTGGATATGGATATGAGAGGGATTTAGGTTTAGGGTGTAGGTTGTTAGGGGGATCAAAACAAAACTATGGGTACCAGTGTCGGCCATTACAAAAAAAAAAGAAAAAAAGGTTGTGGGTGTTGGTGTAGACCGTTACAAGGGAAAAAATTGTCATGGGCACCACCATTAGACCTAAAAAAAAGAGAACCCTTAATCCGGAATAAAATGGGGCTCAAGCTTAACTCAAGCCCCACTTTCTCCTTTTTCCTTCTCCTCGTGTTTTCTCTCCTTCAAGCTGTTCTTTTTTGTTTTACGTTGTTGTTCTTTTCATGTTGTTGCTCTTTTTTTCGCTCTATTGTTCTCCTCATCGTGTTGTTGGTCTCCTCTTCGCGTTGCTTAGCTTTCCTCTTTGCGCTAATGCTTTTCTTCGGTTGTTCTTTTATTTTAGGTACAAGGTTATTTATGTTGTTATTCTCCTTTTCACGCTACTTTGCTCTCCTCATTTTGCTGTTGTTGTTGGTGTGTTTTTATTCGTTGAAGAATCTCATACTACCCCTTTGCATTTTTTCTTGCAAGAATTGGGAATGGTCGGGAGTCAAGAATCAAAAACCTATATTTTTTCAATAAGTATTTTTCTCTTTGCTTATTTTAATTTTTTAATTTTTTAAATTTCATGTCTTCTATTCTTTTTTTTTGTTTTAATTTTCTTGGCTTTTGGTTTGTGGTGCAAGGCTTGTTATAAATTGTTTTGGAAACAAACATAAACCCTTGTACTTTTGAAATTTTTTTATTTTTTATTTTTTTGCACTTTTTAAATTTTTGCTTGCTTGTAAATGTTTTGCATCATATTTAGTTATGCATAAAAACACTATCATCACATCACACAACAAAACCTTGTATTTGTTTTCTTAGTTTTTCCACCATTTGGCCTTGTAGAAAAATTGTGAAAGATGGAAGGGTCAAATGAATTTAATAATCAAACAATGCCAATTGAATAATATATAATATGCATAAATGATGAAATTAAAGTTAATCAAGTAAGGGAAAGAAGTGAAAATCCAAGTCTGCAACTAAAGTAAATAAAGTGTTAGGAAAATCTGATGAAGAGAAAACTAAATAGATTTTGCAACAATTGCAAACTCAAAGAAAAAAATGGTGTCCTTATAATAAAAAATGTAATTTGTTGGTCTTTTTATTGTGTTAATGATAATTCGAAAGTAAACTTGGATGTTCCTCAAATGATGCATTAATTATTTTGTCATTCTTAACCTATTGTTTTTGTGAATTCAAGAAAACAGTTAAGGAAAAGTCTAGTAACATATTGTAAAACAAGTGGCATAACATGTCTATAGAAACATCTTGATGCAGATCATTCAACAATTTATAAAAGGTTTCAAGAAAAAATTAATAATCAAGGGAAAAAAAATGTAAGGAAACAATTTGTAAAAAAAAGGTCTCTTATTTCCAATTCTTCCAAATCTAAATTTTTTGCTTCAAAAAGAATGATGTGGAACAAAAGATGTTTGTGAAAAATCTTGCACTTTTAATAGTGAAAAATCAATTGCCTTTGCAATTTGTGGAAAGTGTGTGGTTAAAGTGTTTAGTATTATAATTATGTCTTCATGTGCAATTCCCTTTTCGAAAATTATTTTCAAACACTATTTTGTTTAAATTGGTGGAAAAAACCAAGGAAACATATATTTTTCCTTTCTTAAATGATTACAGTTGTGCTACTACTAGTTTTGATTTGTGGATGTCTAAGGGTGCACATGATGTGTCTATCTTAGTCATAAATTTTTTGGGATCTCATTGGAAACCAAAACATGTTACTCTTGGTTTGTTTGAAACTCTTAAAATTACAGGATAAAACATTGGTTAGGAATCATATTGAACTTTCAAATGCATATCGCTTGATAATAAGATCTAGCATATGTGAAAGATGAGGGTTCAAATTTAAATACATTGACCAATGCTTTGAAGTTTGTTGTTAAATGTGAGACTTTAGGTTTGAAAGAAAGTTTTCAAGGAACCTGTTTTGATCATGTTTTTCTTCAAAGCGTGCCAATATGCCACAATTGATGACAAAGTTTGTAAGAATTTGAAATATGTGTCTATTAAATATGTTTAGGCAAATCTACAAAAATGTATTACTTGGCCAAAAAAATTTGGTAAAGGTCATCAAGAATGGAACAAAACTTGCATTGCAACTAATTTGAGACCCATGAAACTAAACACTTTAGCGAAAACAAGGTTAGTTTGGTTTTCAGACATTTAATTTTTTGATCCATTTTTGCAAGTCTATTGTTTCTAGTTTATTTTAATTGTAAGTTTTTTTTGTTGATCCTTGATATACTTCTACAAGTTGATAAGTAAAATCATCCTATTTCAAGAAGCATTACAATTCAAGGCAACAATTGTCCTATGTTATAGTCAACAAACTACTATGAGGGTTACTGGTCGTGTCTTTCCACCTTTAACTTGGCACATATTTCAAATAATTGTTCATGTTTTGTCTAGTTGTAAGTGCTTATGAGTTGAACCAATCTTGTGGGCATTGGTTACTTTATGATGCTTTGAATGTAACAATCATTATGAGTTTGAAACTTTACAAAAAATTTGGAATTTTACTTAACTTGTAAGATTAAATTAATGATGATTTTGTTGTAACCCAAGAATTATCATTGCTTGCATCTAACAGTAAAAGAGAAGTATGTGGTGTTTTATATGGTTTTCTGTCATTATTTAAAAAGTATGAAAAAAATAAAGAACATAACATGTCCTTAATGTTAGACCCTAGATTTAAAAGTTTGAGATTAGATTCATCTCTTATTGGTTGAGAACAAGTTGTTTCCATTGTGGAAGAGTATGACCAACTATCCTTATTTCCTATGCTTTTGAGATGCTACCACATCCTCCACCCTATGGCAAAATTTGGACCTATGGCAAATATGCAAACTATTGAAGAAAATAGCTCAGAGATTTTTTTAATGTCTACTGGAACCAATGAACCAACAAAGGAGGTGGTGAACAAAAAGTTGCTCATGATTAGAAGGTTTCAAGTGAATGTCAAGGATATTAAATGTCCTTTAGAGTGGTGGGCAAAACACGAGTCTCTATTTCCAACTATGGCATTTCTTGCTCGTCAGATTCTTGGCATTATTGGTTTTCAAATAGAAATTGAAAAAAAAAATTCATTGGTTGAAATTTTTACAAATTTGAGGAGATGTCACTTACAATCAAATAATTTAAATAAGATAATTTTTATTAGTAAAACTTGACCTAGTGATCCTAGGGTGGGTTGTAGTTCACCTTCTAGTTTGATACAATTGATTGAAGCTTATCTTGCTTTATAAGAAGAATTAAAACAATATGAAGATGAATTTGAATGAAATGAACTTTTGAACTTATAATTTGTAAAACACTTTTGAAATGAAAATTGTTTATCTTGTTATCCGGATTGCTAGGTTATTTGACGGATATTAATGGTGACAAATATCTGGTCATACTGAAATTTCGCAATAGATTTTTATATTTTTATGATATCCCTAAGGATATTACAATTGATTTTAAAATAATAAAAAAAACCAGAACTGGCGGATCAAAAGACGGAAAAAAAAGTTATATCCGCCCAACACTGCTTTGAACCTCCCTTATCACAAGGAGCACTTGATGAGTCAGATATCTTTGTTAAAGTGAACACTAAGAGATCCAAAGAGCATTCATTCCTAGGGGAATGACTTGACAACTAGGAGAGTTTAGTGTTGGTGGAATGTTCCTAGGCTTGTTGGAAGGGTTTCATGCTTTCTTGGTAACTATGTCAAATTGTTTCTCACACAAGCTCTGCACACTAGGAGTATTGTTAGCTTGGTGGAGTGTTATGCAAGGTTTGTTCAAGGGTTTGATGCTCTGAACTTTGTTGTGAAGTTTTAGTTAAGAGCCATCATCCCCCCCTCTTCTGTTTTGCTTCTTTGACAACCTTAAAGTTTTTTGCATCAATTTGCGCACTAGGATGCGAAAATGTCTCTTGGTGGAGTGTAGAAGGTTTTATGTTAGGTAACTCTTGAAGGGTTCATGTTTTTCTCAGTTTTCCAGTGGAAGGTGTCGTCAAATTCCTATTCTGCTTCTTGAGCTTGTCACAAATTGATCATGTCACAAACTTGCCATTGAAGAATTAGGAGACTGTTGATCTACCATCCCCATAGATTGATTCTGGCGCTATTGAAATGGACCCAAAAGCGTTGTGAAACCAAGAGAGGGGTGTCTGTTTTATCGTTGCTATTTTAGATTGTGTCATTTTTCTTTGATTTTAGAGTTCTTCTCAGCCAGAAAGTTATTGTTTCTATTTTGGATTCATGGAGTTCTTTCATCTCCTTTGCACTCGATTATTGCTTATCATTCTGGCTACAACGGTGCAACGATGATGATACTTATATTTGGTGCCCAAGCCTTTTGAGGCACAAGAGCTTAGACAAATCTCACATTTGGGATTGTGCTTTGACTCTCTAGCATGAAAGTAGTAGCCCTCCCCTTTGTATAACTCTTGAGGTTCATATTGAACGTCTTGGGCATTGTGGCCAAGCCAGTAGAATAGAGTAGGTCATGGCGGAAACTGGTAGTCGCTGGAATTCCACTTTCCTTTCCAGAATCATTAGAGCGGGGTCTTCTTCCAACCCAACAGAGTTCGAGAAACTCATAGCAACGATTACGGGGATCCATGACCTTATTGATCATGGCGTTCAGCTCAACAAGCACCTGTGTGGTTACGTATACCAAAAGCTTTCAAAGTTGAAGGCTTCGTTAGAAAGTCGTTACAAAAGCTTCGTTCGTGCACCGGAGTCGGTGCCAAACGACGCGAAAATCGTTCTTAAAGAATTGTACTTAGTAGTGAAACGTGTCGAGGTTCTTGTGCAAAAATGCACATTCATAGAAGCCCGCGATCAATGGCTTGAGGTAGCGATAACCATGGCAAATGTAGAAGAGGATGTAGTAGAGATGAAACTTGACCTGGCATGGTGGGTTAGTGTGCTGAAGGTTGCAGCCGATTCGAACATGGGAGAACCTGAACTTCTTAGCAAGGTAGAGAGCGCAATGAGAAAGCAAGGAACCCTGCTTGAGAAGCTGTCAAAAGAACTTAGTTCTTTACAAAAGGCGGCTAAAACCGACAGGGAAGACCTACTTTCTAGGCTCGAGGAAGTGAAGAAGAAAGGTAACACCAACGGGCGCCAGTACGTTCTTGCTATCTATTTGTTGTCAAGAATGCAAGAAGGTCATGACCAGATTGCTCCAGAGGTAGCTGTGCAATTGCAGCCTAAAAAGAAGGGCGAGTTTTTGGGCAGCGGTACACACGGCAAAGTCTATGCGGTTACTTGGTTAGGGAACTACGAGTGTGCATGGAAAGTCCTTAAACATCAACAGCTTGACCACGAATACAGAATTTTGAGACGGTGCAGTCATCCACACATTCTTCAGTCCCTCTGGTATTGGAAGGCGGAGGAGAAATCCCACATAATACTGCAGAGGATGCCTGAAGACCTTGACGAACATGTTTCTCGCAAAAAATTGGATTTGCATGTGGCCATTGACGTCATGCTGCAAATAGCGAAGGCCATGCGCTATTTGCACCATAACAAGATTGTCCACAGGGACCTCAAGCCTTCCAACGTTCTTGTGCAACCTGTCACTGAAAACTTTGGTGAATCCAGTTACATCCATGTGAAGCTAGGAGACTTCGGGACGGCAAAAAATTACCTGAATAGCGCAACCTTCTCAGATCAAACTCCTAACCTGGGCACAACCTTGTATGCTGCACCTGAGGTGATCTTTGGGAAGCAAATGCTACAACCAGACGGAACTCCAAACTTTCCTCCCAAGGCGGATGTGTGGAGCTTCTCTATGGTTTGTTACCAGGTTTTATCTGGTGAGAAGCCATTCCACCAGGAATCCAACATTGGAACAATCCATGCTAAAATACAAGATCCCAAATTTCGACCACTTTTTCCACAAGATTGTCCTGACTATATCAGCACCTGCATCAGCAGATGCTGGGAGCAATCTCCTGATAAGCGACCAACATTCTCTGACATTTGCACCAGGCTCAAGCTTGCAAAAGCACTCAGCTTAGGAATCACTCGTCTCCAACCTTGTATGCATTTGCTTTCACATGAGCAGCCAGACAACCAAGGAACCAGGTGATCACCTAATGAAATTCCTCAATCTATCAGTTCAATAACTGACTACTTGCATACAATTCATGCAATTTTGCTAGCACATTGAGCATGTCCATTGGTTAGTTCAAGATTGTTCTGCTTGTTTGTGCATCATCAGTTGTGCTATAATTTGTCCCTTGATTTCAACTCTTTGTTGACATTGAAGGTGTGTAGAAGTATGAAATATTGTTAGTTGAAGCAGTTTGTGCAAGCTTTGGAAAAACTTGTAATCTGATGTCTTCCATTGTCACTGAATGTTGGTTTGGTTTGGCTTTATTTCCAGTGGTGAGGTGATAGCATCACCGCTACATGAACCTATTCTTGGTGATGAAAGCATTACCAGAGTGCTTGTTGTGAGAAGTTCAAGCACGGAACTATTCATGCAGAATCTTTGCTTCATGAATCATGATGTGCTTGACGGTAACAGACCCAATTTAGAGTCAATTTCGGACATTGGCTCGGATATCAACAGAGAGTGGAAGCACTGCAGAGCTTCGCTCCGCATCCATGCTGCAAGCAAATGCATTGGCCAGCAAGGGTTGTTTGAACAGATTGACGCATTCTTGGCAGAAAGGAACTCACTGTTGACTTCCAAAAGGTGGCTTGAATCTTGGAAATGGGACTTGAGAATTGAAGATTCCAGAAAATGGGAGACTTTCCAAAAGGTGGAAAAAGTGAATAGGGTTCATGTTGTATGGCTCTTGTATCAAGTGTTTGAAAGTATCAATATTGAGTGGAAACATTTGAACGATATCTTGAAAAAACATGAAGTTCCACTCCAGATTCTGATTTTGACAAACCCTGAGAAGGACCCCACTGGTGAGTTCTTGGAAAGGAATTTTCTGGGCAAGCGTGGTTTCCTATTTCCAGATGTGTCTGCATCATCTGGACAAGTTCCCTTTATCACGATCCCATCACACTGTTTGAGCAGCATGATAGACATGGCAAAAAGTTACCAACAGCCATTTTTGGATAACCTCCCCAGTCAATCATCAAGGGACACGTTGTCTCTAACACAAATGGATCACAGGGCTCTTTTGGGAAGCACAGAGGTAATCAAAACATTTTCCAGCATACAAAAGACAGCTCGCATCATCTGCAGGATTGCATCAATTTTGGGCAGGAAAGGAATCACCATTGACATAGCACCCTTCAGGACGTTGACCGGGCATTACACCTTAACTCAGTCAGGGATCTTCACCACAAAGTGCATGCGTAGCATCTGGGAGATTCCTCTGATCAAGGAAACAACAATGATGAGTAAATTTGCCTTGTGGGAATCCAATGAAACTAATCATGAACCCTCACATAGACCAGAGCAAAGTGTGTCTTTGTCTCCATCATTTTCACTGAACATCAAAGATGGGAGGTACCTCCCATTCACTGCATGTGCTGCACATGCAATTGTCTATTATAGAGTTTTGCATCTTAGAGGGTGGACTGCATCTGACAATTCAGATGAGTTTGATAGCTTTAATTCTAAACATCAGAAGCAGTTTGAGGAATTCTCGCAGAAGTCCAATGGGATTCCTTCTCAATTATGGCAGAAACTCTCTGGCAGTTTTGATGAAACAGGTCTCAGACAGAAGTTACAGAAATCCCTCGAGGATTTTTACATTGAGTGTACTACTGGGCACTCTTGAGATGAGCCTGATAGTGTAAAATAGGTACGCCTGAGTATTAGCATCCAAATCATTTGACCACATGTACAATTCTGGTTAGACCAATTCACTGTTGGCTGCCAACCTGCTTGAACCTGGCCATTGTATGGACAACTGACCTTTCTCTTGTTTTGTCCCTTATGTTATTACTGCAGTTGATCCCCATGAATTGT
>Ga0209611_10001500_pt1 | contig 40030 bp, 39 predicted proteins | sample S1TSphgellanicum_3_FD_187693 | JGI IMG/M metagenome (GOLD analysis project Ga0209611, IMG submission 187693) | Host-associated microbial communities from peat moss isolated from Minnesota, USA - S1T2_Fc - Sphagnum magellanicum MG (SPAdes) (version 2) | ecosystem: Host-associated > Plants > Peat... | reverse complement strand
AGAACTTATGGCAAACAATGGAAATAGTGTCCACATAATGACTTATTGCAGAGTAGTCACCATTTCTTGTCACGATTCTAACATTGCACACAAACACTAGATAATTGACTTTAAGTGGATTCATGGGTTTATGAATGTCTAGCCAACTGCTGGCTTATGGGAAGATCTCTTGGATTGCAATGTGTTTAGTAGTTTTGGATGCCCAGAAAATGTGTACATTCACTAGCATAAAGGGAGGGGAATTGTTTCTGATTTGTGGTTTCTCTTTCCAGGTTTTAGGTCTGAACCTTTGCATGGGTATTTGACTAAAGAATGTCCTCTGAGTGACTGGTTTCAGTGGGAGCTTTATAGACATTTGGCCAAGTGTTCCAATGTCTATAATGCTCCCACATCTCCAACCTCTAATCTACCAGTAACTTACAGGTAGTTGATCTATGTAATTCATGACTCTGGTAACTAGGATTCATGGATGATTTGAGCTTTACCAACATCAACCAAGGAGAACTATAATCAAATTGAATAGACCCATTTCCCAGTGGTGACCACAGAAGGACAACCTTTCTTCTCAAAGGTAGGCAGCAAAAAGCAAATGATGAAAGGAAAACCAAAAAATCAAGATTACATTTGAGCATACAATTCTCATGGTAGTTGTGACATTGTGACAGTAGGTGAGGACAAAAGTCTAAAAGGTTATCTTTGCTGCCCTCAGCTGTGCAAATCACTGTGCAAAACAATTAGCTGTCCCATCTGGTTGTTTGCATTTGGCACATCCCTTCAAGTTAAAGAAAAGGCATCTCAATATGTGTGTCAACACAACAGTCAAAGAAATGAGTCTTTAAACAAGCCACTACACTATGTACCACCTGATTGAACTCCATAAGCTATCTCAATCCAAACTACATATTAATTCAGTTTTTTGCAGTGCACAATCAGTAACACAAGCAGAAAAATTAAAAGAACAAGAGACTCACTATAACTGAGTTGCACCTGACCCTTAGTGTTTAAATGAACCCTCCCCCTTGCAGATTCAAGCTTCAAACCCTAAAAATGACCAAACAACTGAATGAGCAGCTAGAGACAACAATTTTGGAAGCAATTCAGGGCCTTGGATGTTGGCAGATGTTGTAGAAACAAAAACTAAACTAAACTGTGCAATGTCCCCCCTAGATGAGGGTGCATGAATTGACTGGGACACAAACAGTTCTTCCTGACACCAACAGTCCAAGTTGATGCTGCTGCTCACTCCATCTTGGTGGAAGTGATGCCATGGCAAAGAGCTCTTGCCAGCGGCACAATTCATCAATGCCATTTTGTTGAAGCTCAAGGATTTTAGCCTGTCCATTCTAATCCATCACACCTTTTGGAAAGCTACAAACAAAATCATTCTCAGCAACAACTTCTTCACAACTTGCATGCCAGATTTCTTTGGCAAAAACTACAATGAACTCCGAATGCATGAGAAAGATGGAAAAAATGGATTCACAACATAAGAACACAAGAATTCCATAAAACCCTAAACCCTACAAGAAGGGGTGAAATGGATTCACAAAATAAGAACACAAGAATTCCATAAAACCCTAAACCCTATGAGAAGGGGGAAGCTGCAACGAACTCCGAATGCATGAGAAAGATGGAAAATGGATTGACAACATAAGAACACAAGAATTTCATAACCCTACAAGAAGGGGGAAGATGCGATGATTTATTACCATATGACAACTCAAATCAAACGATAATGCGCCCGAAAGACAACAACAGACTTTAGTGTCCCCACGAGATCCTGCTCAAACAAAGCTTTGAAACCTCAACATTCTTCACACTTCGATGATCCGACAAACGACCCATGAGGGAATCAGCAGGCTGCATGCAAGGATGTTAATCCAAAAAAAAAAAAAAAACCACTCCATCAGATGACAAGTCCTCTTAACTATGTTGTTCCTTCAGCGGCTTTCCAAGTTGCTGCTCAAGGCAATGACTGGGCATCACTGTACATGTGACAACACATCACAGAATTGAATGGGAAAACTCCTATATAAAACAAAAAATTCACTACCACTGAGGAGAGGAAACGGCAAATTTTTTGTTGAGATGTTGGGCAGGCGACTTATTGGAAGCCACATCAACTTGAACAATTGCAAGTTGTAATTCAAAGTAGTTTCTGAGAATTTTTCAAGTTGATAGATGAGCACAATCTCATTCATAGTCCCCCTAGTTTCATGACATCTTGCGTCTTCAATTGCCTACATTGTCATGACTGGTTTTGTTTGAGCTTAAAAAGCTATTAGAGAAACCTCTAGCTTCATTGGAGAAGCTTTTAGGTCGACCCCCTATGGTTTTTGCTCAAAGATTGATGAACCCTAATTTAACATTTTAGAGACAATCTCCATGGCCACACAACTCAACAACACAATCCACAAAAACCAAACCATTTCATTTGAACTGGAACTAATAAATGCTTTGGGTTTAAGACAATATCTTTCATACCAAATTTCACTATATGCATTTTGTTTCATATATATATATGTATATATTATATTATATTATATTATTTATTTATTTATGATTTGGTAGTCAAAATGCCAACCAAATTTTGATTCATAAGATAAGTTCACAACAAGATACAAATAGAGGCAAAAAAAATAAAAATATTGAAAGAGTGTATATAAATATAAATATATATATATATATATATATATAGAGACGAAAGCATTGAAAGGGTGCAAAAAAAAAAAAAAAAAAAGAAAAAAAAAAAAAAAAAAAATAGAAAGAGTGTATATAAATATAAATATATATATATATATAGAGACGAAAGCATTGAAAGGGTGCAAAAAAAAAAAGAAAAAAAAGATTTTGAATTGGAATTTGACCTATGACAAATTATAATGCGAACTGACTTTGAAATTGTTGTAGCGACAATCACCAAAATACCCATCCTACATAACCGGTTCCAATGAAACATTGTCACTAAAATTATTTAAATACCTCGAAATTAAATAGACATATTATAACCTCATTTTATATGGAAAAAAAACCTAATTTCTAGAATTTCCATACTAAATTCAAGTAGTTTATTGACTTCAAAATATTTTAAACCCCATCTAAAGTATAGACATAAAATTTAAGAGCAATGTTAGTCAACAAAATGTCAAAATGACTATTATTGCAAAAATGTTAAAAATAGTCTAAAAAAAACAATGATTGATTTTTAAAATCATTAAAAAATTCCATATTGTTGCAATAGGGAAACTATGGAATTGATGGTATGTAGTAGCAATATGGAAAATATGGAAGTAAAGGCATATGACTAACACTTGAATAGGAAGGAGATAGAGGATTAAGGATTGTTAAAAACATTCAAATGCTAATCACTTGAGGACTAGTTAGATTAATGGACTTGCCAATGTCATTTTGTTGACGAATATTAAGTGGTTGTTCCATCATATTTACCAAATTTTGTAACGATGTAACATGATCTCACTCAAATATATCCAATATTATTAGATCACAATGATGGATATCATTCCACTTCAAACATGAAATAATTGGAACCTTGGTGACACTACACTATGATTTGCCAACAAAACAAATTCTATTAAAATAAAATAAAATCAATGTTATGTAATAAATACCTAACAAATATTCCATTAGTTTTTAGTTATTTGTATTTGGTCATTCAATTGGCCAATTAAAACCGGTCCATCACATAACCACATAAATATATTCAAACATCTCTACAACTTCAATAACCATTTACAATATTCAAAGTAATTTATATGAAAAGAAACCATTAACTAATACAAAAAAAATTGTTTGAAATGATTTTAGGTGTCCAAGAAAAGGTCAACATTTCCCTTTTGTCATGGTCATTAATACTAATGAAATGGTTTACAATAAATAAAAAATGGGGAATGAAGGTTAGGAATAGATTAATGGGTAGCCCTAAACTAGCCCTAATATTTATTTTACAATCAAATTTATTTATGTGGACATGTAAGATGTGAAAATTTTTCACATTTTTTGACACCATAATGCCATATTTTAAGGGCTACAAGAAGATAGGTAGTGGAAGGGCATGTCATAAGCTAAGTATGTGAGGGGATATGGTAAATGTAAGTAAGTGAAGTTTTTTGCTTGGTACATGTGACTTGAATTGACACCTTTTTTTGATGGAATGAACCCAATGGATTGAACAATGAAACTAGCCTTTTTTTTTTCCTATATTTGAAATCCAAACCAAAACCTTTGAAAACATTTTGAACAAAAAATTAGGTTCTTTGAATAAGTAAGTCATTTAAAAATTAAAAAAAAGTTGGCAAGTAATTGAAAATTTTAAGGTAATGAATTGATTTAAATTAATTATAGAACACTACATCTATACAATCCTTAATTATAAATTGTTATAAAAGTTTACACTTGTACAATTTTGAATCATGGGCAATGCCTAATGTGTTCATGGAATTGGGCTTGCTTTTTGAACTTGGGAGAAATGACCCAAATTGACACCCAAAGAACCCCAACTTAATTATCTCATTTCTTAATAACTATCTTATTCCTTTCCTCTACCCCACCAATAAAAATATGAAAAAAAAGTCCTATTTCATTTTCAAACTTAATTACCTTATTCTTTTACTTAATAATTATCTTGTTTTTTTTAAAATAATTATTTTCCTCTTTTACCTTACCCACCATCGATAGAATATTTAATAATATTTAATTTAAATTAAAAAATAATATAAATAATAATGAGATACTGAAAACCAAATGAAGACATGATAGGGGAAAAAAAAGGGTTAAATGTCATTAATAGTGTGCACCAATGCGGAGCCCAAGTTGCTATATGGGAATTTTTTTGGAATCCTTCGTGTATGGTTGGGTTGTCCATGGACCATTTCCAAAGACAATTTCAAAAATAACTATCTTTGAAGCTTAACTATTTCATTTAAAAAATAATAATAACTATTTCTTTTTCCTATTTAGTTTCTTAATAACTAATTTTTCACCTTTTTTTTAATAGTTATTTCCATTTTATAACTACTTCACTCTTTTCCCCTATACACTAACATGGATATGGAAAAATTAATATGTGTCTTTCTTAAGTCCATGAAATGTATATTAAATTAAATTGAACATTAACATTAATAATCCAAGACTCTAATAAGATTGATTACCTACCTATTTTTGTGTTATGGACCAATAAACTAATTCCCCTGGTTCCCCTCTTGTAAATTGTATAGTGGTTGGATTTTTAAGGGAAGAGTTGGTTGGGGCGGGGTTCAGGGAGGGGGGGGGGGGTTTGGTTTGGGTTAGGAAAACCTAAGGGCAAGCAGATGATGAACATTATGGATGAAATAGCAGTAAGACGTGATGGTTTTCATCCACGAAGGGTTTTCAACTTGTTCATAATCCGAACTCAAACCAAAGCCCCTCCTTCTTCCTAGCGCTTTCTTCCTAGCCTCCCCCGGCCCAGCTCTTCGCTTGCGTGCTCGGGGAAGACCCTCTCTGCGCTGCACACAATCCTTGATGCTCCTCGATCCCTTGCTGTTTTATTCGTTACCATGCAGGTAGTTTCAGTTTCTCTACGCGCTTGACGGAAACTGTAGTTGCAGCAGCAACAAGCAGCCAGATCGAGAGAGAGAGAGAGAGAGAGAGAGAGAGAGAGAGAGTGTGTGTGTGTGTGTGTGTGTGTGTGTGGGCGTCTGTGTTTGTGCGTGTGTTTTTATTTGCCTTTAGTTAATAATCTGTTCTATCCCGGCGTCTCTTTTGGCTGATTCACCATTCTCGTCGTGCGACACCGCATTATGGACAACTCAAAAGAAGAATCCGCTGCCATCGAGAAGCTGTACGAGTATGGGGAGCATCTCAGCGAGTCCAGCGACAAAAGCAAGGTGAGTCTTGCACAGACATTCTTAAGACCCCCAAAAAAAAAAGTGTGGCGTTGGAATCGTTTGCTGTGATATATGTAATTTGTAGGGGAGGTTTAGTTGGCTAAGCATCAATGCCATGACGATTAGTAATTTTGGTAGGATTCATGACGACATCAAAATTGAGACAATCTCTGGAAAGATATTTTAATAACCCTAATCGGTGAAAGAGATGCTCTCAATCACCATATGCCGGTTGGTAGACCATATCATCTTTTCTGCTTTGTTTTTCCTTGTTTTGAGTTTCTTGGCTCAAGAGAAGATTTGACCTAAAACAATGAGGGTTTTGTTTCATGGAGGTTCATAGTGCTGGTGGTGTGTGGGATGGGGTTTTCGGGGTGTGGATTGGGAGAGTAGAATGAGGCAGACTATGTGGGGATTATAGCAGCTGCAAAGGGGAGCAGTAAGGCGAAGCAACTGGCTGCACAACTCATTCCACGTTTTTTCAAGTATTTTCCTAGTCTGTCTGCACAGGCAATCAATGCTCAACTGGATTTGTGCGAGGAAGATGAACTTGGGGTTAGCTTTGCTGCAGCCTTACCTGTAGGGTTTCAGGGCCTCAGGGAACATAACCTTAGAAGTAGCTCAGCTTGTGTGTCATTAGGATCAGAGCATGAGCAGGGTTTGCTGATGATTGCTGACTGATCTTAGCTGCCTGTCCTGGTTTGACTATGGAAGCATCAAAATGTTATTGGTGGTTGGCAGGACCACACAAAAACTAATGCCCTTGCAACCACCAATCGCATTTGATCTGCAGTCTCAACTTGCTGAAGACCAGTACTGAAGGGTGGTATATCACTTGGCAGAACACAAGCAGAGTCCAATTGGGAGACTTGAGAGCATAAAATGTTCAATTGGGATTTAGGGGTTTCCTGCCATGTGCATTGAGTTTTGTCTATCCTTCAATTCCTTCTGCATTTGCATTGAATGGAGACTCACAGGAGGTATTTGGAAGTGTGTATGAGACTAAGAACACTGTATTTGCACATGGTCTAGTGACATACTGAATGGAGGGATGCTGTATCTGTTGGTATCATTGTATGCTACATCCGAGTATGCACAGTCATGAATTTGTGGGAATGCTGAGTGATGAAAGCAGAAGACTGTAAAATTTACATGACCTAGACAGTATTTAGGGTCTACCTATGTTACATCATACCTTCTGAAACCAGTAGTTCAAGGATTCTACAATATTTGAGATAAGCAGAAGTCCTTGAGTTTGAACCTTACTCTGCATATGCTTGTAGACTTTGAATAGTCATGGCATGTTCACTGGGAGGGTAGGTGGCATACAACCATAGGTCAGTGTAGGTGTACTGATGATACATGAGGGGTTGTGGGGGAGGGATTGTAGATTCGGGTGCAGGCAATTCGTGGGCTACCACTGTTATGCAGAGATACACCAGAGCACGTGCCAAAGATTGGAGATGTTCTAGGTCAATTGCTCCTTGCAGGTATGTATGCAGCAATTTCCTTTTGCTGTCACTCGTGTGTATAGCCACAGTAGGGAACCTTGTTATGGTGGGCAAATGAATCATCCAGTTTTTCGGCAAAAACTCAGTATTTTGGTCAAGTATGAGATTGGCCTCCATTGACTACTGGCAGATGATGAAGCCACAGGGGATATTATGGTAGCTGGTGATTAGCATGGAATGTTGCTGTCAAGGTCTCTGAACATGTGTGTGACTGTCACAGTTATCCAAACTGCTCCTCAGTTTTGTTTTTTCTTTGCTTTTTCCCCCTCTGTACTTTAGGGTTGGGTTTTCTCCTTTTCCTGTTTGCAGATATATAGTAAGATCCTGCATTCTACAATCTTATTGGTTCATTTCTCAATTCTATTCAGGTTGACTTGAATCATAAGTACAGGGATGTTCTCAGCTTATATAGAAGATATATATGACTCATACAGTGTATTTTTGTAACAGAAGAGGGGCTGGAGCGAGATGCTGTAGCAAAGGCGCTCATGTCTGTGCTGCGGCAAGACACCAAAGGTATATGATGCCAGCCCCTTAGCTCTGCACAGCCTTCCCATGCATAAAGCAGAGTATGAGTGGCCAGTAACAGTAGATTTTACTTTGGGAAGATCATACACATTGTACACTGCTTGTGAGATTTAGCTAGGTAGATGTAATTGACTTGCTATTTTGGCTCTAACTCAACAGAATGGCTTGTCATACCTTGCAGCATCCCTAACAGCTCTGTTCAAACACATTGAAACTTCGGATGAGAACATTCGGGAAAAGGTTCTAGTCTTTGTGCGAGAAAGAGTATGCATCTGTCTCACCCTATGTGTCTGTCCTCAGGTGTCAATTGAGCAGCCTCACATCTGGTAGACATTCTGTTCTTAGGTGTGTTAGTGTGGGCAACTCTTATTTTTTATAAATGCTTTTCTTGATGTCATTCCACATCTTGTTTTCTGCAAGTGGCTCGTGTTTCCTTCAGCTCTGTTTCTCTCAAGCACTAAGAATGGACTATACTTTAGGTGTTTCCTTTGAAACGGGAGCTACTGCACCCAGAGGCAGAGATGGAGAGACACATTACTGATCTTATCAAGAAGGTAATTGAATTTGCTTTAAATTATGCAAGGTTCTACTTTGCTGTATTGAACCTTCTCTTTCCTCTGAGCAAGAGTAAACTTTTTTTTTGGTAGTAGATTGGAGTAGTGTGATGCAGATGCTGCACAGGAAACAAAATTCAGAAGCTTCAGTAGTAGAAGAGGTATTTTTTCCTTACATCACTCTGCCCTACATTAGCAATATTTGTGACTGAGCATGTTGGTGATGCAGAGTTTGCAAGATGTGACAGGAGCTGAGTTTAAGATGTTCATGGATTTCCTCAAGAGTTTGACACTTTTCAACGATAAGTCACCCCCAGAACGTGTGCAAGAGTTGCTGGAGATTGTGGAGGGTCAAGCTGATCTAGATGCCATTTTCACTGTCTGTTCCCTCATTTGATTCTGTTGTCCTTATTTTTTCTTTATATATGTTCTAGGAAGGATGCTTGTGTGATCTAGACAGTATGAGTGTAATGGAATGCCCTGGTATAGAGAAAAGCGAATCTTGCAGTGAGATTCAGTTTTAGTTTATGTTGAAAGGCAGTGGGGTTTGCTGCTTTCAATGATGACAACCTCTCGGCTCCTGAGGCAGGGTCCGAGTGGTTCCTTGCTCTGCTGGAAAAAAATGAACACATGTCTGAGACCCAGCTTCCCGGCCTTCCACTTCTGTTTTGGGCAGTGTATGAAATCTATCTTTTTCAGGCTAAGGTTGTGATCTGATGTGCTTGCAATCTAGCTGAAGGTTTGGCCAAGTGTTCAGTTTACCTGTTGACATAGGTCATTGGCATTGTGTGGGTGATGTAGAAGGTGTTCTTGGGTTTGCTGTGCAGATAACAGACACTGACCACATTGACCGCTTGATGTCTTGTTTGAACATGGCTCTTCCTTTTTATGTGGTATGTCTCTGCTTTCTAGTTAATGTGCACTTTTTCTTACATCCCCTGGCCAGTTTCTGTTATCTGGGCGATGTCTGCAGCTGTCTCTCCTAGCTTGCAAGAGGACTCTACAGAAAGGACAATCTGGAAATTTGTACTCAATCCAACATCACTTAAGTTTGGGAGTAAAGCTCTTTGGTGGTTTCAAAAATCTCCTCTATTTCTGGATGGTTTGTGTGCAGCGTGGAGCTTCTAACAGCAAGTTTCTAAATTATATCAACAAGCATCTTCTTCCTGTTTTTGACAAGGTATGTATTCTTTGAGGGCCAGATTGAAGAAAGCTGCTGCAAGTCAATTTCTTACATATTGGAGGCTTGAGTAACCAGACAATTGATGGATTGTTGGTGGGTTCAGCTCCCAGAGGATAAGAAGTTGGACTTGCTGAAAAATTTAGCTGAAAGCTCACCCTACACATCTGCTCAAGATGCCAGGAATCTTCTTCCTTCAATTTTACAACTTCTTAAGGTATTCTGCTCTGCCTTTGTTATTGAAGGATGATATAGTTGGTTGGATTTTACTACTGAATGCATCTATTGTTATCTTTCTGTTTCCCTTTCAACTGTGCATTTGTACTTGCTAATTAGAATACTTCTATGACTTCTTTCAGACATTGGTGGTGTGGATGTTGTACATGGTACTGCAGAAGTATATGCCACGGAAGAAAACAGGAGAAGAGTTGAACTTCACTTTTGTGGAGTGCCTGCTGTTTACATTTCATCAGTTGGCTCACAAGGTCACCATCTCTTTCCAATGTTCATAGATAGATATTCAGACCTTGCATTGTAGTCATTGCTGTACGTACAAATGTTTGAAGATTGCTCTGGTCTCAATTCTCAGACAATGAACTAATTTTTGGCTTGTCACTGTGTCACTATCCAATTTTGGGACTTATCCTGGCTGTGTGCATGCATGCAGACACCAAATACAACAAACAGCTTGTGTGGATACAAAATAGTGACAGGCCAACCCTCTGACCGATTGGGAGAGGACTTCAAGGAGCTTTTCATAGACTTCACTGAGAGGCAGGGGACTTTGTGCTGTTTTGGGTTTCTATGTATTGTCATATTATCTTGCTCAATGTTGTTGGTTGGTAGTTTCCAATAAATGGAAACAGGAAAAACCTAAGCTAGGGAGATTTTTGTGGATTTTGTTACAACTTGTAGTTATTAAGTATTTGTTGATGGTAGATTGACTGTGGTGGAGGACTCAGCAAAGGCTACCAACAAGAAATTGACTCAGGGCATGTCAGAACACAACAAGGCTATGTCTTCTGCTAAAACAGATGCTGCCAAAGCTGATGTGGTATGTGAATGCTACTCTGCACTGACTTACATTTTCATGTATGCAGAACTTCTGGATACTAATGAAGATATATCTCTAACATTAGAGTGCTGTCTTAAACTTTGCTTTATGTCCCCCACCTGTAAGGGGTCCTTTTGTTAATTGCTGAATAGCTGCTTCGTATATCTGGTCACCTGTTAGACTCTCCTAAAGTTACCAAGTTTTTCACAATGACACTGTTGCTGCCAGCTGATATTTGATGAGTGTGAGTGTGCAGAAAGCAAAGAAACAGAGTACAAGCATAGGATTACGTACTTGCAACAACATACTTGCCCTAGCCCAGGTGCAGTTACAGTACATCCCATGCTTGCTGGTGGTTGGAGCTGTAACAGAACATTCTCTTTCTGCAGTATTCCTGACATATGTGTGCTTGCTTGCTAGCAGCCATTGCTCCAGAAGGCACCCGCTTTCTTTGGTGAGAAGAAGACATTTACCCTCTCATGGAAAGAAAACCTGAAGCCTGCCCCAGTTCCAGCTGTTCCCTCCACAGGGTAGATGACAGACCTCACTCTGAAAAATTGTAGTTGTGAGAATGATGACCTCTATTTGAAGCTGCTCAGTTGCCCTTGTATATATCATAATCTCTGTTAAATAATAGAATTTCAGTGGAGCACAACTTTGAGCAAATGTGGTTCCAGAAGAGCCACAGCTTGCATAGTCTGAAGATGTGCAACACTAAGGCTTTTGTGTTGGTTTAATTGTGAAGGACCAAGCGAGCAGCATCAACATTAAATGGAAGTGGGGCTACAGCGGTGAAGAGGGGGCGGGGAAATGGCCTGGGCTCCAGACAGCTAGTGAACAGAGCATTGGCTGGCCTTTCTCAAGGTACAAGACCTGGGGGCAAAGGAGGTTGGCGAGGGGGTCGTAATCGAGGCAGAGGCACTTGGTAGTCTTTCTGAAGATAAAATTGATGCTTAGAGTGGGTTTCCATGATTGTATGCCAGTGTACTTTTATTACTCTAAACCCAGGAAGTTGTTCGTTACAAGGGGCTGCAGTCTTAATGTTTCACAGAAGCAGAGTTAGTCATGAGGACAGTAGCAGGCAAACTGCAGAACTTTCAACTTCATCTGAGGTGGAAAGTTGGGCCATTTTTTGGTAATGCTTCTTTGGCTCATTGACAAGCACCCAGAATCCCATGCGAGGCCCAAGATGAAATGCACAATCTATCATGTTTCTTTCTCCTGTTAGTTCTCTTTGAAATAGGAATGCCCTTTGTTAGTAGAAGAGAGGCACTACTCAAAATCTTGCTGAAAAAGACTGTTGAAGCCATGCAAGACACTGCCTACCTGAGGAAAAAGTGCAGCCAGGAACTAAGAGCAGCAAGGAACTAAGCCTGGCAAACTTCTGTTCAACACAAAGAAGATCCTATTGGAACGCCTGAATGCGGTTGCTTGGAACCTATCATTTTCAGTAATTGGTTTGGTTAACGTGCTGGACTAAATGTGATCCTCTGGAAGTAATCTATGTAGAGGCTATAACCATCTGAAGTGAGCAAGTTTCATTTATTCACTGTATTTCTAACTTGGTGTTTTCTGATGTCAATGATCTTGCCACTGGCCACTAAAATGAACAGTGGACTCAGGGGCCACTTCAAGCATTGTTGTGAGATCATGGGCATCATCAGTGTGTTAGAGTTTGAGCATTTGATCAAATGGACTATTGTTTACTGAGCACTGCAACCCATGGTCCGAGAGAAACTGGCATCTGTCAAGAATTGCCTTTATGCTCTTACCAGGACTATGTGCACTCTGTAATGGCCATTTTGTTGGTGGTGCAGATGGCTGTGAGGTGTTTAGCATGAGTCATAATTGTTTAGTATATTGGTAACCATATATGAAAATTCTAGGAATTCTGTCTGTCAGGAGAGACATTAGGTCTTACATTGGCTAGGCCCACAATGAGAGTCTGTATTTGGGTAGTCAATTGATGCAAGACTGTGATTGAGTGCACTGAATGTCTTGTTTTCTACATCTTGGTTCATCTCCTTAGCAGTTTGTTATGTGATGATGAATGGTAACATGTCGAGAGCTTGAAAAAATCTGAAGCTCATGTTTTTGCTAACTTGCAGATCATAGCTAGGATCCCTGGTTCATCTTGTGTGTGTGTTTGTAGTGTTGAGAAGTAACCAAGAACTCTAGCAATTTTCAGAGAGAACTTTCAGGGAAGCTGAGACATTGAAAGTTGATTATGGACATGTGCTCTGTTGTGTCACATGTGCCTTCTCACAGGCAATTCTTCCATTGGTCTGTGATTTGTCTATCCTTCCAGAAAAGTACCCCAGTTTTTCTTCAGAAAAAAATAGATGGGGTATCTCTCATTTGTGTGAAGAGTATGGTGAGCACTGCCCTTCTTTTTTGTAGAAATTTGTCTGAAATTGATTGAAAGATTGTTGCATGCACTTTCTTCTATATGGTATGTGTAAATGTACCACAGATGTTGCTTGACATCAGTCATCAGCTGGCAAAGAACTTGCAAATGTATGTGGAGAGACACAGAGAAACAGAAGATACCCCACGGTCCTGGAAGTTTGCAGGGGCTGCAATGTGGTGATCCATACAGCTGCCATGGTGGCCTCTTGCCTACCTTACAGCTACCAATACATCCCTGTATGCCTTCTCTTCCTCTCTTTCTTCATATCTCCTCTCTAAGACAAAAGACCCTGATGAGACCTCAACAAGATATTGACAAGACCTTTGAATTCTTGTCACAGCTCCCAAGCTACATGTGCATGTGAACTGCTGGTCTCTCTTACAATTTCCTTTGTGTGGGGAAGCATAGATTCAGGCATTAAGCCTGCGTTTTTTATTTTTATTTGTGAGCTTGCAAGCTTTCAAAATTGTTAGAACCTCAAAAGTTCTGGATTTGATCCTAGGGATCTTTGGCGTATATACTCAGGAAGCTGATTTGGGCATTGCACTGGTTTTGGCTGTTAGAGAGTGTCTATAATTCAGGAAGCAGTAGTGATAAGGATGAGAGGCTATATTGTTCATGCTTGTTGCAGTAGGATACCAGGTCAATTTTTCCTTCCATGTTTCCAGGAATTGCAATTGTAAGATGTGGGGAAGTTTGAAGCTTGCAGACAAAGGTTATACCAGGAATTGTAATTGTAAGGTCTGGGGAAGTTCGAAGTTTGCAGACAAAAGTTATACAGATGACAGATTGATCAAAGAGTGGGCCTTGGCTTGCTGAGATGCTTGCTTGTACAGTGGTAAGCTAAAATTTAAGTTAAGCTTACCTTTCAAGCTTGTTGCAGCGTTGAATGCATAATACTATTGATTTGTTTTGATTAACTATGCCTCTTGACTGCTAGCTGATAACATTACCGAGTGTTCCCATTGGTTCTGGAGATGTGACAGAAATCAGCACGAGGGTTTTTCAATCATTGTTTGCCCTCAGTTTTGAGCAGATTGTCCAATGCTTATTGACACTTGCTGTTCAGAGCTAATGATGTTGTGGGAGAAATGGTTTCTGGGTATCCTTGTTGTGCATGTCACTCTGGTGATGTGTGTCTGGTTTCTTCAGAATTGGATTCTTCTTTGCACGATGGGGGTGGTTGTAGATTTTTGTTGATTTTTTGAGTGAGTGGAGTTTGGTCTTTGCAGTTGATAGAGTGATTCGGTTGGTGCATACCAGGTTACACAAGAAACTGGGATCGGTAACTTTTCCTTCTGCCATGTCGATGATGTGGTTTTTTTCACAACCAATGGTGATAGAAATTGGAAAAAGAGGGCAGGGTGAGGTATTGCTTTGTGGCAACAATGCCTCATTTGTGGAGATTTAAACATGGCTGCCAGTTTAACATGCGCACTTGACCTCCAGCATTTTTTACATCCTGTTGTTGGCAATAGTGCTTGTTGGCCTCACAAGTGTGATTTGGGCCTGCTTCAGTCCTGGGCACTGAAACCAGATGATAACAATTTGCCTACTGTAACAAACTATGTAAGCTTTTCTAAATCTTGCACTCCAAGTGAATTTGGATATTAACAATTGGGTGCAGGTGTGTCCCTCAAATCCATGTGAGAATCTCAACCTTGTGTTGATCTCTCTCTACTGATGCATGCATTCTTGGTGTTTTCCTTAGGTAGTCACTTGACATAAAGTGGAGTGTACATGTGCAGGCAGTAGAGATCCCCAAGCATGAGTAGGGAGGGTTACTCAAGTGCAAGGGCAAAAAGAGACCGGTGTTGTGTAGTTCTTAGGTTCTAGGAGGAACTGTAGTTCTAGTTCCAAAAACATTCATGGGGCTGGTTCAAGTTTTGGTCAGGTTCCTTTTTTAAAAAGGGGACCCAGTTTTGGAATTGGTTTTTAATGTGAGGGTTAGTTTCAGTTTCAATTTTTAATTTTTTTTCAAATCAAGCCTATTCTCGGTTCTAGAGTAGGTTTTGAGTAATCTCTTGGTTAGGTTTCACAACGCCAAACATCATTAGAAACAACATTATGTGCAAAAACTTATGGTGATGAGTGCTAGGAACCATGATAAGGAGACCAATGAGCTATGAAGAACCATAACCATGAGGAGCAATGAAGGTGATAACAATGAGCATCGGTGTTGATGGACATGTAGACAAATTAATACTGGATAGGTAGACAACTTTTAGTTTTGGTTCAAATTTGGACATGATGTAGATTATTTTGAATTCTTGTTTTTTTCATTTCAAATGGGGTTTTGGAGGGAAATGGGGCAGCATTTCCTCTCCTCCCTCTTTATGTTGTGTATCATTTTTTCTTAGCAAGTTTGTGTGTTTCAAGAGCATTGATTTTGTTTGGTAGAACATGTAAAGGTTATGTTGAAGAAAACTAACATGAACTAAGGATTTGAATAACAAAAACTTGTTAATACTTGTAGGTAAAGGACTTGTGTCAGGTATGTTAGTATGTTAGTAATAAAGTTGTTAGTAGATTTGAAAACTTGTAATTAAAAAATCATTCTAATACTTGTTTTAATATGAATCACATAGAATTAGAGTTAGTAGTTATCAACAATCATGACTAGAGAAAAAGGCAACAACAATGAGCGTTAAGAACCACAATTAGGACCAATAACGCGATCATAACAAAAAAAAGGCTATTAGAAAGCAACAACAATGAACACCAAAAACCATGACCAAGAGACCAACAAGGCAATAATCATTAAGAAGAATATAGAAAGCAATGGCAATAAATGTTAGGAACCACAACCAAGAGACCAACAAGGTGATCACAACTAAGAGGACCGGGAAGAACAATTAAAAAGGTGATAGTGACGAATGCCAATAACCACAACCATGACCATGAGAAGTAAAGAAGAAGGCGACAACAATGAATAAAGAACCACAACTAGGAGACCAACAAAGCAATCACAACCAAAAACAACAAAAACGGTGATGGCAATGAATGAGGATTGATGATAAGGAGACCAACAAGGCGATCATGCCTAAAAAGGGTAACTAAAGAGGTGACAATGATGGACATTGGTAAATTCTATTTTTTACAAAACTTTTTCATTGAAAATTGCTACAAGAAAATTTGTGTTCCAAAGATATAGTTTTGAATTCTATAGAAATAAATAATAAACTTATACAATTCGTAACCATAGCAACTATTTTGTACTTCTTGCACACAATTCTTCATCAAACACACCAAATTGCATCAATGTCCTTCATGTTTCAAAACAAAAAATTATGTATGAGAATAAAAACCAAAAAAAAGGTTCAAAACTATATATCCCAAGCTCTTTTTCAATGTGGGTTCAAGCAAAATACTTTGTACATACTTGTTACCTTGTTCTTTACTTGAAAACAAAAAAAAACAATGTAAAAAACTTCTAACCTTCTTCTAGCATTTCAAAACAAATGAAATGTTTAGTTTTTTTCACAAGCATCTTTAACCTCCCTCTAGCTTAAAACAATTTGTGTTATATCATTTGGACTTAAAAAAATACCCCAAAAATATCCCTAATAATACCACTCTTCAAAGGGTTGGAGATGATTTTAGTTATGAAAACAAACTCCATTAACTAAAAAAATTATGTTAGAATGTTCACCACATCAATATTGAAGTGCTTGACAAAAAACCAAATACTTGCAAAAGCATTTCACCTACTTTCAAGTACAAGTGAACTTTATTTTTCAAATTGCCACAAATTTTAGGTCCAATTCAAGTATTTGTAGGTACTTTAAAATAACATGATTATAATAATTTGACTTTTGAAGTTCATGCAAAAAATAATTTAAAAATAATGTACCCAAAAATAATATTATTATCCCCATAAAATCATTTATTTGTTAATTATTTTATTCAAAGACCTATATATTTTGTTGCTTACACTATTTTTTATGTATACTTTACCATGCTTTCACCCATGCTCTACTTAAATTCTCCAATCCTCCCACAAATTGTTCATGGAATGAAACTAATTCAAATCTTCTTTCCAAAATAGAATTCAAATCTTTCATTACAACATCAATTTGCCCTAATTTAGCCTTTAATATATATTGATTTGTCTTAATCTACCTTTAACATTACCCTTCCTATATTTTAGATTCAATCTTTGAAATCTTATAGTTACAAAACATAAAAATTACATGTTAATGTCACTTCTACACAATTATCTAATATCTATCCTAATGATATATGGACATATGTATAGATGTATGTTTTGTACATTATGCTCTTGTTGTGGTTCGGTTGCCATAGGTTGGTGTTGAACAACGGTTTTGAGCTCTACTAGCCCATTATCCTCCACTTCTTCTATAGTAAACTCTATTGGAGAGGTTGTTATATTGTTTGTCAAAATTCCTATTGTAGTGGCTATAACATAATCTATGGAATCTTATGTAAATAACTATTCTTGTTTTTAATTTAAGGTCAAGGGTTATACCTATTGTTATACTTGCACCTCTATTGTAGGTTATAGCTTAGGTAAACTCATTTGTTGTTGTGCAACCACTTCCTTTTTGCTTCAATGACTTCCATTGATCTAATACCTTTCATTTTTGCAAGTTTTGTAAGTTCCTTAGCTACTAACTTTGAAGCTTTTCCACTTCATCTTACTTCCTATTCTTTTGGGTCAAGGTTATTTGCTCTATATTTGGAAGTTTAAATTGGGGATTGATAAATAAAATTAGGAGATGTTTCCCCATAAAACTCAACTTTTTCCTATAAAGCTTTTCATCTACATGATGTTTTGCAAAAATCTCCTCCAAGTTTATAACTATCATGTCATTTACCAAGTTCCACCAAGTATTTAATTGGTAATTGGTGTTTCCATCAATTTATGTTTAATTTAAATTGTATATCGAAGTTTTAACTCATCATACCCCTTGTAGTTGATGTCTAGAATAGTGTGGCCAAACATTTTATATTTTCCATAGCCTTTTATAGTTGTTCAATATCATTTTTCAAGGGCTTCATCGCCCTTTCATAAGTGGCATGCTCCTTGTTTTTGTTCAACACTACTTCATCTTGGGATTGGGTTGTTTATTGCAACTTTTACTTCAACTAGTTATTTTGCTCTTCTTAGTCAAGCATAATGTTCCTTAACCTTTTATTATCTATGGCCAAAGTTTCACATTAAGTTGCATCTTTGTTTTTTTATACTTCAAAGCTCAAAATTTGTCATCCTCTTTTTTTAGTGTATACTATAACATGTCCCTTCAACTTTGATCTTCTCTAGTGCTTTGACTTCTATCTCTAAATTGTGTCTTGTTCAAGTTACATTAAAACATTCCATCTATGCTTTAGTGATTTGTTGTTCTTTTACTACCAACTTTTTTTTTCCTTTGTAGCTCTTATGTTGTCAATTGTTATTTCAACAACTCTACCTCCTAAACTATAGCCTTAAATTGGTTTTTCATTTGCTATTTATCCATTTCCACTTGCTATTGTTACAATTTAAGCCTTGATATTTCCAAAATTACAACATTCATTTGTTTGATGTATTGTGCCATTTGTTGAAACATATTAACAACCTTTTCATGATGTCCAATGTCATGTCCTAAAGATTTTACCATTTTTGGAACATGGAACAATAGAGTTTGCATTAGAATTATCTCTAGATGATGGATTAAAACTTTTGTAGGCAATGAACTATGGTTTTCCTTCAAAGAATCTTGTAGAGGATCTTGGTTGATCCTTGTGTGGAAATACATGTTCAAGTATTACATGCACCTATGGTTCATCTTTTATTTTCACTAGTTGTGGTGGTGACAATTGTTGTTTTCAAACAACAAAACTTAAAAATCACTCCTACTCGTTCTTGGCTTGCATTTCTTCCTTCTATACAATCTATGGTTGCACTAGTGGCGATCTTGGCCTTTCTTTTTGATCCTATGGTTGAGATTGACATCAATGTTATATGTTGTTGTGGCCTAAGGTGGATGCTCCATAACACATTGCATGGATGTTTTCTTCCTCTTGAAAATTATAACATTTGTATCTTCTTCTTCATCAAATTGAAGTAGTGCTTCATGTATATAGCTTTCTACCTTTTTTATTCCATTCATCGATCAATTCCAGGAATTTGGTTTGATGATTTAAATAGTCATTTTTTTTTACAATCTATCCTTTAGCTTTGTTGAACTTTGTGGTTTGGTTGTAGGTTGTTTTTGCACCTTAGATGTTATTAATTATGGTTACTTTATTGGTGCATTAGGAAATCACATTTGCATCAAGACTTTAATGAAAAGTGCAAAATTGCAAATATTCTTTTTGAACTTCACCTTACCGTTCATTTCAATCATTTTGCTCTAAGACTTAATCCATTTGTCAAGTTCCTTGAACAAATTTTTGTACGTAGTTTTAGCCTAGTTTATTATCTACCTTCATAAGAGAAATTATATTTTTATTTCTAAAGTAACATACCTTGTTCCTTTGGTAAATCAATTAAATGATTGCAAGAAACTTGATGTCATAAGGTGACTTCATTTTACTCACATTCCATTGTTCTGAACTAATGTAAGAACCATGTAATGCACTTAAACATGCTTTTTATAATTGCTTTATTTTCTTACTTTTGTCCCTTCCATTTGTTGGTTGAGATTTTAGAGAATTCTTCAAGGATGTGTTTATTTACCATTACTGCCTTGTCCTCAATTTAGGCAATGATATATTCCCCTTATTGTTTTTCCCACATGTTGAAAAACTCCATTCATGATGCATGGTGTGGGGTTTTCCATTGTATTTCAAACAACCCAACTAGCCCTACTTGATTAGCCCACTCTCTTTTACTCACTCCCTTGTTCACCCACATAATGATTCATTCCAATTGTAGAATATTATTCTATTTCGAAGGAGTAAACATGTATTTGTTTGATTCTTTTAAAAGAACTAAAGAAACATGCTTCATTGTCCCATGATTTGAGCCATGGTCTAACAATTTAGTTTCTTATTTTGGATCAAAGCACACTTCACCCTTCAAAAATTGTAATCACAAAAACAAAAATTCTACATTTGGTTTTTTTGGGTACATGTGGACATTGATCACATGTTGGATTATTTTGTTCATATAAAGTATATTGCATTAACTTTAGACTTAAACTAGTTTATTTAAAAAGAAACTGCAATAAACATTTATGAATTTGAACATATGAAATATATATGTGTCGAAACAAATACGTCACAAAGTATGAAAAATTGCAAATATACTTCAAAACTAAGGTTATGAGTGGAATTTTGTAGTGAATTTTTTGGTGGCAAATGATATTGATATACATCATCTAAATCTAAGACCATTTAAAAGTTCAAAAATTTTAGTTGAAAATCCATTCAAAAAATTTATTTTTGACATTTTTTGAACAATAAATGTATAATAATTTTTTTTGGGGGGAAAAAACCATTATGTTAAGAAAAAGGAGGGGATTTTATAGGTGGGCATTGTATTATTGTTTCATTTTTCTTCAATTTGGTAATGTGTCATGAACCACTAACATGAAGTGCCATGGCCATTGAAAAAATGTACATTATGCACTGTATGCACATTGATTTTATCCAATCCTTCTCATTTAACCATTGGATCAAGTTTAATTTTGACTCAAAATGAGCTTTGAGTTCCAAAATGACATTTTAAAGTTTTTTTTTATGTTTAGGATTTCCAAAATATGCCATCAAAATTTCAATTTATTACACATCTATCATATTTGTTATACATCATTTTTTTGGGTGAAAAACTTGTGGTGAATAGTGGTTCACCCATAGTGTGCTTTCACCTCTTTTATAAAAAGAAGAAAGATGAATTGAAGTAAGTGAACCTAAATATTGTTTCTTAGGTTTGTCTTTTGATGTTTGTTATGATATTGGTTATGATGGTCTTGTAGAAGATGGTGCTTCTATCTAAAAATCTTGTTGTTGCAAATTGTCTTCTTCCTTTAATTAAAAAATTACCACTTTAAATTGTTTGCACTTTTGAACATGTTTGCTTAGGAAAAAATTGCAACCACACTTTTAGAGTTTTTTTTGGTTCCTTGTGCTTGATGGAATGCTTATTTAGTAGTATACTTTAGTTCATAACCCAAAGATGATGTTGGGGATCGAATTTGTAATGGCACCAAATTTGTAATTTGTGAAATTCATGTTACTTATTTTTTTCACATTGTTACTATGTTTGTTTTCTTAATGATTTTTCTTCTTTTTCACACTACTACCATGCTTGTTTTCTTACTACTTCACATTCTTTTGCTTGGCGTTGCAATTTTTCAACAAAACACTTCTCATTCATGTTGGTGTTTATAGAAACAAAATACAAATGACAACAATAACAACTAAATTGTTCATGGCAATGATTACCATTGTGTTTTACACATAACTACCCACCAAAACATTTGTTATCTTGTTCATTTAGGGTTAGTGTTTGAAGAAGACCTAGACCTTTTTTTGCACTTTTTCATTGATGATGTGGACTGATCCTAGAACAATATGAGTATGATGTACATCCACCACATGTTGTGAATGATCAATAGCTATATACAAACCTATTGCTAATTCATGCTCTACATCATCATCATCCTCATCATCCTTAATAGTCTAATTACCAATCTCACTAAAATCATTATGACCTTCCCAATAATTGGTTTAAGAATATCTAACTTTGTACTTCCTAATTCATGTATTTATATGGTTTCAATTTGTTTACATTCACCAACATAAGGTTAGAATCAAACTTATCCATAGTAACAAATAATATTGTATTGTTAGGTTATAAACTATATTGTGTAATGTGTAAGGTCCAAACCAATTCGTAGGGAACTTTCCGAGTTGGGTTTTGTTCTATGGGAAACCATAGAACAAAATCACCAAACTTGACCTACTTTTCTGAATGATGTTATTGACTCCACAAAACTTTATTTCATTTTTTAATTCATGTAGTTTTTAAAATTTGTAACCTATCACCATGTAGTTTTTTAAGGTTAGATATTTTATTGGTTAACATTCGTATTGCATTTACATCCTTATAGTCCCCACTAATGATTGGTAGAATATTCTACTGGCATGAATGGATTAGTCTGTAAACTAGCTGATATGTAATATACTTTGTATTGTATGTTGTTATATATGAGAAAAATATAATGGGAAGGTGTTCATGCCAAATTGTCTTGCTATTGCTAACTAGTTTTGATTATCAATGTACCAATGACCTTATTAGTTGAGTTTGCCTACCCATTTCGCTATGGATAATAGGTGGTAGAATACACACATTTCAACATAAAATGGTTAGTTACATACTTAATTATATCATTAATAAAATGTTCACCTTTGTTAGTAATTATGGTTAATGGACACCCAAATTTGGTTAATATGAACTCATATAAAAACTTTGTTGTAACTCCAACAATGTTAGTGCATAAAGTTTTCACCTCAACCCACTTAGTGGCATAATGTGGCCACCAAAATATATTTGTTTCTTATATAACATCCAACTGGTTTAATAAATCCAATAAAATTAAATCCCCATTTCATAAATGGTTCCTTTAGAAATGTAGTACCAATTTTTTCAAACTTTGTATGACAAGTCCTCCTGTTCATTGGCAAACATCATAAGATCTTAAAAAAATCAGTTGCATCTCTAAATAGAATTGGCCATTTTGTCACATCAAAAGTTGTTTCTTTGTTTTCTTCGAGTGGTTTTGCATAGAGAAATTGAAGTTGTTTGCAACTTGGCCTACCTCATGCGACAAGCTGCTAATTGCATAATGTCTCTACCTTAACATTCAAGAATATTATTGCAAGTGTTATATTAAGTGAGATATGTAGGTCATTATTCTTTCATCATTATTTTTGCCTTATTATTATTGTCAATATCTTTTAGAGATCTATTTATTTTACCTATGTGATAGTATTGTGGGACATAATTTGGGAGTTTGAATGCAAATTATATTGGTTTATGGTCAATTCAATAAGCTTCAACAAAGCATTGCTGAGTGGGTGCATTTGTCCATATGTGATTAATATGGGAGCCATAAATTGTTGTAATTTTTAAAAATTGAAGTTCCATTGAATATTGGTCCATAAAACTTCAGAGTTCAAACATATTAATATTGAAATCACCAATTATTATCGTGGGACAAAAAATTGGCATTAAATCCAAAAACTTTTGAAGGTGAATTATGAACATTGACAAGGATAATAATGAAGGTCTGTATATTATTATTATATGAATAGCCTTTCTTGTATTTGCATTGAATGTTGTTGCAATATACTTGGCCCCTAAAGATGTAAAAGTTTCATGTGATGATAAGGTTGTGAAATTGTCATATATAATCATTGTACCATTTCGACCATTTACACTAATCATTGAATGTGTTATTGTATCAATGTTCAAAGATGTATTATTAGACATTAATGTGTTGAAATGTGTTTCATAGAGGCACAATATGCGAGTTGTTTTGAAATTGTAATCCAAGAAAACATCATTTTAATGTAAAGGCAATGATCTAGTATTGAGAGAATAAATTAGTACACATGAATCATGAAATATATATGGTTTGGGGACAAGTACATCCCATCATGCAATGGTTTGCAATCGGCACATCTCCATGGCAACAATTGGATCAATTTGAAAATTTTCATTTGCAAAGGTTGTAAAAGGTAAAAAATTCCTTTTTCTTAACATGAGAAAATGTTGTATATGTCAAATCAAGTTTATAAACATTAATAGGATCAAATGTTAAATAATCAAGTGTTAATCCTTGTGCTCAATGTATAATGCATGCTAAAACCAATTGAATGGGATATTATGTTCTTGTTATAATGTGAGAAGAATTTAAACCAATGTGAAAAATTTGGATATGGGTTCTATTGGTGTCCATGTAGGATGTATTTCATGTTCATACAAATGTGCATTCTTTATTCTTGTGAATTGACCACATTTGAGATCATTAAATAATATCCATATGACTTCTTATGAATTGAATACTTTAGTTGATCCTTGGAATTTTCCATTTGCACCATTTACAAGACCATCATGTGTTGCATAATTTCCAACACAAAGTTCAACCAACATATTTTTATTTACTTGAACTTTTTAGTGCAGTCCTCATGTGAAATTTGCATCATTTTGTAATTGAAATCATTGAAGATATGTATCATGATGTTTATCTTGTGCACACAATATGAATACATCCCCTTCATTTCGAAAGAAAGTTGATTCATTATGTTTTTGTTTTGCTTCATTCATGTAAAAAAATAAGAAATTTTTAGATCATTTGGCGATGTACAAAAACATTGATCATTTATGGTATCCACATCTAATTGTGTAGCAGTTTGAAATTAGTTTAAGATGTTAATGAATTGTTCATCACTTTGGCACATGACTTGTTTCAATTCATAACATTTAATTTTTTCTATTCAAAATTTTGGGGCTAAATTATCAATGTTGTTTGCATTTAATTTTGAAAACTCCTACATCATGAATTAACTAAACTTGATAAAAATCCCTAGTGATAATTACATCAAGATTTCCAAAGAATTTGGTGTGAACACATTTGATTGATCTTAATAGAATATTAATAAATATTAATATTCTTTTTCCTATTAATGAAATTTCATCTACTACTATTAATTGTAATTGGTCATATTTCTTAATTAAATTATCTAATTGTTCTAAATTTAATGATGGCAAATCTTTACAATTATGTGGTATAAAAAGACTTGAATGAATTGTAGTTCCATCAATGTTAAATGTTGTTTTTCCAATATATGCCATGAGCAAAACTGTTTTTAAAAAAAGGGTTTGAATGAGGATGTCTATTATAAAACATATCAAAGTTTGAATTAAAAGCATTAATGTGAAAGTTTTACATGTACCAACATCTCCAATAATGAATAAATGAATTGGTTCATTTGGATTTTTTTTTTATACATGACATCATCAAATATAAGATGTTCATTATTCATTTTTTAAAGTAATGAATGGAATTCATGGGTAGGCATAATTTGGTCTTGAACATCAATATTGGTTGAATCAGGAGTAGTCGAAACACCTATACATGGGTTAACACTATATTCATTACAAATGTGATATGGTTCCACTCCAATACAATCAGTAATATTTTGTGAAGAAAACCCAATATCTACATTAGGAAATTTATCCATCCATATGTTAGTGTCATGTTTTGTTGTTAATTCAAGAGCTTGTGATTCTACGTTTTCCCAATTTGTTATATATGCATTATTATTATCAAAATTATATATAAATGTTTTTCTTAATAAACCGATTTGTATTTCATGCATGCTATATGCTGCATTCCATTTGGAATTGTCACCTTTGAGAGTATGTTCATTATCAAAGAAAGGAATAAATAATAATAATTATTTTTTAGTAATTTTTTGAGTCCTAATGATCATTATAATACACACAACAAATTATATGAGAAAAATGTTAGATAAATAGTTAAGTCTTTTGATGTATTCATCAATGAATGACAAACACATAATATCTGTAGAATCCAAATGAAATGTTTTAAATGATGCAACATTTTTTAATACAAATGCATGTTCTTGTAATGGGGATGTATGAATTTAAATCTTTTAGATGCATGTACAATGGTATAGACAACACAATATATGTAACTAGTTGTGTTGACATTTATTGAACATTAAGAAAAACATTTCCCATCATTCAAATGTGAGTGATGTGCTTCAATTTTGTTTTCATTACAACTAATAATTATATTTTTCAACCCTTTTGTCATTGTTTTATCTATTTTTGTTAGATAAGATGTGCAATAACTAACTGGAGCATAAGGGTCAAATATGAATTGAACATCTGTGTTTGCTTCCCAAAGATTTCCAGCATGAATACCAAAAGGATTTATTCATATGTCTTTACATAAACTTTGTAGAAAAAAATTGGTTTTTAAACATTTTATTCATAATGCATTGATGTATGTCTCTTTATCTATAGAAATCAATTTTAGTAATGTGCTAAATGACATAGATGTTGTTTGTAAATCGATTTTATTAAGTTCCTTGAAAATTCTTTTGCTAATTTCACCTAAATGAACCCTTTTTTAAGGGGCTAAAGATTCCATTGAGAATGGTTCAAGAATTTGTGTCTTTTCCATAGGAGGCCATGGAAAATTAAATCAACAAATAGCTTGATTTTTCTTCATACAAGTCTTTTTGTGACAATGTGTTTGAGCTTCACGAAGATTGGGTGCTAGTTTATTATTATCACATAATATATATCTGTCCACAAAGTTTTCAATTGCATTGTTTGAATCCAAACCATAAATTGGTGCATTTGCAACCCATAAAAGTCCATGGTCATGTTGACTTCCATGACTTTGAAATTATGTAACAAAGAAAAAACCTAATAAATGCCCAAAAATGGAATTATCTTTCATACACAATGTATGAAAAGATCTCATACAATGATCATAATATCATGCACATGTAATAGGATCACATTGTATAATATTTGTAAAATGTTTGGGTTTTAATTTGTCAAAAGGAATGTTAAGTCCTAATTTTTTACTATTTAAGTTATATAAACATTTTAATAAAGGAAGTCATTTACTTTTAGCAATAGTAAATGTAATAAATTTTTTTGGGGGACCTAATTGTCAAATCATTGCAAATACATCTTTTTTTAATCAACTTAGATAATTTGGTGAAGTACGTAGTTTTGAAAGATCCATATATCCTAGATTAAAATGTAAAATAACATCCAAATTTGGTTTATTTATGACATCACATGCTTGAAGTTGATGTCCAAGGAGTTTCCCTTTATGTATGCACACCCAAGATGAAATAATGGAATGAATCAATATTTTAATAATTTAAAAAAATAAATGGTATATGTGTGGCAAAATTATGATTTTTATGTAAGAGTTCCCATTGAACAATCATTTGATAAGACATTTTTATTCCTTGGTTGATATGAGGTTATCCAAAAAACAATGTAGGAAAGTTCAATTCTTCACAATGAGGATATTGAAAAAGGCCTAATGATTTAAAATCTTGGCTTGGTGCCACAATTACAACATTTTCAAAATAATCATATATTTGTTTAGAAGATAATATGTTTTGCACATAGTTTGTGGCATGCTGCTAGTATTAGAAGATAATCTATCCTCCATGATTTGTCTTTCGTTTAATGGACTCTCTGGTCCCAAATGGATGTAAAATTGTAAACAGTAAATAACACCATTATATCTATTAATATGTCTTGTTCTTGTTATTCAAATCTATCTTCATTATTATGGTCACATGATTCATCATCATCTACATCACAAGAAACATTAGTATTGGTTTGCATTAATAATGTGAACATATCAAACCAATGTGGATGAATTGTTATTCCAGAATTTTCATATAATGGCATGTTGAAAAGATCATGTAATGCCAACATAATGAGGTTAAGATAGAAAATACTTATTAAATATGGTGATTTATATTCCATTTGTCTTTCTAATGATAGACCAATTGTTGCTTCATCATGAGGAAGACAAGGTAATATTGCGGTGTTTGCACACTACAGTGACCTTATATGGATGTCACAATGGTAATTTTTCATGTATTCCCTAAATACAAGAAAATAAATAAAATAAAATTCATTGAAATAATAGAAAAAGGGACTCACTTATCTAAAGCTATCATAATCAATCTTCTAAGAATGAAAAAATCAAATCAAAATTGTGGATAGCCAATAAATAATGGACTTTTGAATTTTGCCCACACTTTTTGTCACACCTGCAAAACTTATGGATATGGATTTTTATATTACAATGTATTAGTCTTATGTGTTTGAAACTTTGGGATATTGGATGAATCATTTTTCAGAAATTATCTATTGGATGAATTGAATGTGATTTTAATTTATTATGTTATGGACTTTTTAAAATTTCAAAAATTGTAATTATTTTATAAACCTTTTAAGCACTTAAAAATAATTATTTAAAAAATTTCTTTTGTGATATTTTTAATATGTCTTATAGCATCATGATTTGAAATTGGAAATGGAAAAGAATGTTACTTTCAATATCATCCAAATATTCATATTTTAAATCAATTTTCAACTACACTAGACTTTGAAAAAGACTTTGAAAAGGGACTTTAATCTGCCAAAATTATGACACCTTAGTGTGATTTCATCCATTGATTGGGTAGAATTAATATTGGATGGAACATTTATAATACTTCCTTTTATGTTATATTATCCATAAACTTGGAGTTGTCAAATTTGAACAAATGTTAAACAAGTTGATACTAATAGTTCTTCTAACTCATTTAATTTGTTTACAGAATATATGTCATTATTCAATTTAATATTTGAAGGAATTAAAAGCTTTGGTGTTTTATTTTTATTTTTAAAAAAAAAACTTTTACACAATAATGGATTTTTTTCTTGAAGTGGAACATGTAAAGAATATTTTTGAATCATGGATTTTATTTTTTTATTTTAAAAAAAAAAAGCATAGTTGATGACAACACACACATGGATGAATGGGTGTATCCAATAATTTTTAAAAATTTTATCATGATGAGGTGAAGGATTTTCCAATGTTGTCAAAATATATGATGTATTATATTTGAAGTCAATGTATTATGAACATTAATAGTTGAAGATGGTTGATCAATGTGCAATGGTTCCACAAGGTTATTGCATGTAAATATGTCAAATTGTGGATTTTCGTGTGAATGTTGTTCAAGAAAATGTGTTTATGGAATGTCATTAAGGCCAACATTTGTATTTGTTGATGTTTCTATGTTGTTTAAACAAGAGTTAATATTTTTTACAAGATTTACATTTTTTTTATGAAGGTGACGTAAATGAGTATATACTTGAGTGAATCTTAATTCTAAGGTGAAATTGTTGATAAGAAATTTGTTTGCTATATCTTTTAAAGTGGAAGATGGAAATGTAATCATTAAATTTTCTAATTGCTCATTGTGCATGAGTTTCCATTGGAAATGTTTAGGTTTTTCAATCACATTTTCATATGATACTTCAAATTTTTGTTTTTGTGCATGCATATTATCATCAATTCCATACAAAGATAGAGATCATTTTGACCTTGTTGTTTAATGGACATTGTTGTTGGTTGGTTGGTATGTTTTGTTTGTGTTAACATGTTTTGGTCTACTTCCCATGAGGCATTGTAAAAAATGATTGGTTCATAATGCCCATTTATAACATTTACCATGTCATCATGATAAAATAATTATAATGTGCTATTGCTTATGAAATCATCACCTGCTTGAAACCACATCACACAATTTTTTTTTGACCAAACATGGATGGGCCTACTATGTAAATAATTTGCCAAACAAACCATGGCATGATTATCATCCCATAAACCTCTAGAATTGACACTTATGTTCATTTTTTGAATATCGGTTTGTAGAAAATTTATACCATGATCTTCATACAATAAAGAAACATTGAAATGAATATCAATCAAATTTTGAATTTGGGGGTTAATGGGTTGTTGAAGGGATTATGCAAAATGGGTCATGCATTGAATTTGAAGTTGAAGTGAAGTTTGGGAATAATGAAGTAAAAATGCTAAAGAATCAAACAAACAATCACCATGTACAAAATGATACTTTTGAATTTGTTGAAGATGGTGACCATGAAGCACAAGATCAATGTTCATTATGAGGTCAATAAAAAAGAAAGGAAAATAAAAATATTCTTGTGTTTATGTAACTTGATTAATGGGAGAAGCTTATGTTTTTCAACAAAATAATACAATGACAAACCCAAAATAAAGTTTAAAATTAGTGGCTACAAAGCTACTTAAATGTTAATTAACTAATGTATGAAGCAAAATCAAGAAAAAGAGAAGGGAAAATGTTGAGGGGAAAAAGGAAAAAAGAAAAAAGAAACCTAGTCCATAATGTTAGTTAAGTAATCCTTGAGAAAAAAACAGAAAAAAAAAGAAAAAAAAGGGGCAACGGCCCAATATTAACTAGTTGAAACATCACCAAATGCACTATTCACCAAAATGCCATTAATTTGGAAACTTTAGTTTTACAAACTAATTTTGAATTCTAATAATGGTATAGTTTTTCGGCAAGATAATGGAATATTAACAAACATAAAAATTGGGGCAAAAAAAACCCCTAAACAATAAAGATAATATGGAGTGAAATATATGGTGGTATGTTGGTATGTGGTGTGTGATATGTGGTATGGTGATAGGTATTGAAAATGTGGATATTTTTGTCAATTTTTTGGTAAAGTCAGAAATGAAGTCAGAAATCAACAATAAGGAAAAAATATGGTCATATTGAAACTTTAAAGGTGTGGCCTTATAATATGTAGTAAAAGACCTATTTACATACAAAAATAGTGAACTACATACAAAATATTTCGATGAAAGCAAAATCTCAAAAAAGTTTAAGCACAAGAAGAATCTCCAACAAGTTCTTTAGCAACCTTTACAACAACTTCTTGAGGTTGGAATTTCTCATTGTATCCAACAAGTTCCCCAATTGAATTCAAGTGGAAAGTACCAAAAACTTTCATATCTCCAAGGACCTCGATCATGGACACTATTTCACTAGAATATTTTGCCATAAAATCCTTTTCTTGGAGTTTGAACAAGGGAATCAACCAAGGAGTTTTGACATGGGAAATGCATGGTGGACCATCAACAACCTCAATTGTGGTATTGATGTGAATATCAAAAGCATATGCTATAGCAACTTTACACAAATTGTAGAAATACAACTTGTTAGAAGGTTATCGATAAATATCATTGAGTTTGCATTTGGAGCAAACTCATTTATAGGACAGATTAGAAGAATTTATGATCGTCAAACACTCGTCAACCTAATAAAAAAATTAAGTGTTAGAAAGCTGAATATCTTAAATTAGATCAAATTAGATCAGAATATAAGAAAATTATAATGAATTAAAATAGATCAATTCTAACATATTAAAGTACAATGAAAAAGAATAAAATGAGATTAACCTTGCGAGTTATGGCATAATTAAGTTTGACATGGAAATTGAAAACCTCTTCCAACATTTTTTGCAATGAAACTAATAGCACTAAGACAGTGATGGATGAAGCAATGGTGAGCACATCGCCCTTGTTGTTATAAGAAATATTTTTCATGATGCAAAATGCAGGTAGGGTAAACATGCCCCTCCCACCGGTCATCACCCAGTAACCGAACACCCCTCTTGTGCAGATTAATGTCAATGAATGGTCATAGTGCTTTGTGCAAGCATTTGAATGCCACCCTATGATGAAACCCTAGTCTTGAAAAAATTGGTTTGGTTTTTTATATATAATTCAAATGAAATCTTTTTTTTTGTGTGTGTGGTTATGGGCATGGGAAAAAAACAATAACAAAAAAAAAGGCATAGTGTCATATGTAGTCATGTTTGGTTATGGGAAAGGATGAGGACATTGTATGTGTAATCATGTTTGGTTATGGTAGAGGACCAACCCATTGTAATGCACATACTTGGGTGGGTTTAAGGTTTGGTTTAACTCTTTTTAAGAGAACTAACATAAACAAAATGCAAATAAAAGATTGATTGTTTGGTTATGGGGGTTTAGGCTCACATTAAAGGGCATGAAATTGCTCATTAATAAACCCTAAACATAACAAGGATACAATGCACAAGGATAAACAAAGGACATCCTTTCTTTGAATCCTTCAAGGCACCACATTTATTAGCCTAAAAGGAGAGTCCCCAAAGATTCTTATTATGCATAAAAATTGAACATTCCCTCCCAAAAAAAATGGGGGGGGCACAAATCAAAGTTTAAATTGTAACAAAACTTACATCAAATGAGTAGGCTACATCATTTTCTATTTTTAATTTAAACTCCAAGTATATCCTTCCTACGAGTTAGGGTAGAAGAACAGTTCCAAGTTTATTTAAAATTCCTAGGTCCTAATGCTATAATGATGAGGAATTTTGATCTGCCAATGCCAATAGAACATGTAGATTACAATAGTCCAAGTTTGAGAGTTTACTTGCAAAAAATAAGCCTCAAAGAGAAAGTAAAACAAGTAGAAGAGCAAAAACTAGGGTTCAAAAATAGATTTGCAAAAGGTGAAAGTAAAGCTTGTAGAAGAGGGATCAACATTAGACATACAAGTTCAAATTGTAGACTAGATTTACATTTAGAGGTTCCAAAAATATTTGGATTACCATTGGATCCAAAAATCCATAGTTCAAACCGTTACATCAAAATGAACTTCATGAGAGCTAAAGATCAATTAAGTCATATCAATCGCTTTTACACATTTCTCCCCATTACATGCACAACAACAGAAAATGTTGATTTAGATTGGGATGATTTTGTAAAATTTTATAAGTTATTATACTCTATTACAAAAATCTCTAAACATGTTATGGCGAAATTTCTAGATTTACTACATTTTCTAAATTCTTGGGTTGTTTATAGGGAAGAAAAATACCATTGGTGGCGCCAAAATGCATTACACCAAGTTGTTGGAGGTTGGGACCAGGAACAAATAAGTAATCATGAATTTAATAGTCCCTTGTAGGAGATGAAACAACATGTTGGATTTGCAAGCAGCAGACCCTGTAGCTAACAAGGAAAATATTCCCTTATTCCTAACCCACAAAGAAAAAGATTAGCACCACAATTGAATCAAGTGCTCCAAAAACCAAAAGAGGCATGTGGACATATGAAACATTAAAAACAGCAATGGATGTTGTTGAGAGAGGGACACATTCCTTAAAGAGGGCCATCAAGTCATGGAACATCCCAATGATTTCCATTGTTGACCACCTAAATGGAAAAACCAGATCTAAGAAAATGGAGCCAAGAAGTGTGCTTATAGAAAAAGAGGATGTTGTAGTGATCAAGTGGGCTTTAAACATGCAAGAATGTGGATTGTCCATAAGCCTACAACAATTGAAGATGAAGGTTGTAAACCTAACACAAACAAGGGATACACCATTATGAGATGGAATACTAGGCAATAGCTAGTGGTATTGGTTCAAATGGAGACACCTAGAAATGAACATTCAACAAGCAAAAGGATTTGAAGTTTCTAGAGCACAAGGACTAACACCTGCTTCTTGTAATTCATTTCACACTAACCTGCAGGCACTATATAACCAACACAATTACATTATACATCATGTATGGAATTCAAATGAAACATGAATTTAGGCTAATAAACAATTTGGAGCAAGGGTTCTAGTTAAAAGAAGATCAAATGCAATTTATAGCACCATCCTCAAGTCTCAGGGGTGGTTAACTATAAATTATGTAGTAAATGCCATAGGAGGTGTTTTACTAGGGTTTTACATTTTCAAAGGTGAAAGACTATGAGATGATTACATCAAACCTTACAAACTAGGAACTTGCATGGCAATGCAAAAAAAAGCTTGGATGACTTCTTTTTTATTCAAGGAGTTCTTAACTTTCTTCAAGAAATTTGTTCCAGGTGGAGTGACATTTGTTAGTTTTGGATGGGAATGGCAATCATGTTACTTTAGAAATAATAAAACATGCACAAGAGTTTAGGTTAAACATGATTACCTTACCATCTCGTACATCACATGTTCTATAACCATTGGATGTGTTTTGTTTCAAACCATTTAAAACAACATTCAGAAAGGTCAGGGATGTAGTTATGTCTAGAAACAATCACATGGAACTAGATAAAATCATTCTGGCTAGATGGGTAGACCGGACCATATATCAATCTCTCATAAAGAAAAACATCAAGGTTGGGTTTAAGGTTGTAGGTATTTGGCCCTTCAACCCCAAAGTAATGGATAACAAGACTCAACCTTCAAAAATTTACACTACAACAAGCATCGATAACCATGGAAATGATCAAGAGGAATACACATCAAATGAACAAACTAATCACAATCAAAATCAACAATGGAGGGAGGAATTTGTTGTTGCGAAACTTTTCCATATAGCTGAAACATCAATCCATCAAACAACATTTGAATCTCATCCTACCAACAGGTTAGAATTTGACCAATGCTATTATGTAGACATGCTTCAAAGCCTTACTGTGATAGAAGAGCAGTTAGAGGAGATTGTAAACCTAGATGAGGTTATTCTTGAGTTGGTGCAAAAAACCCAAAATCCTCCAAATCTGACTTAGGAAGCCATGAGGTTGCACAATTTGCTTTCATTACTTCATTTACCTCCAAGACGCACAAGGGGAAAGGAGCCATTGGTTGATTATTTTCAATCACATGTTGTGACTTTTGTTAAATATCTAAACATTTTAAAGAGAAAAGCCATGGATAAGGCAACTACAGAGGAAATTAGATGGTTTAGGGGGGAAAAAAAAAAGGATAAACGAGCGAAAGCACATTAGGTGTCACAATTTCGGTGGATTAAAGTCCTTTCCTAATGTAGTTGAAAACTAGCTTAAAATATGAATATTTAGATGATATTGAAAATAACATTTTTTTACATTTCCAATTTGAAATCATGATGTTATAAGACATATAAAAAATATCACAAAATAATTTTTTTAAATAATTTTTTTTAAATGCTTAAAAGGGATTTTTAAATAATTATAGTTTTTGGGATTCATAAAAGTCCATAACATAATAAGTTAAAATCACATTCCATTTATTCAATGGATCTTTATTTTTTGAAACATAGTTCATCCAATATCCCAAAGTTTCAAACACATAAGACTATCACATTGTACGATAAAAGTTCATATCCATGAGTTTTGTAAGTGTGACAAAAAATGTGGGCAAAATTCAAAAGTCCATTACTTATTGGCTATCCATGATTTTGATTTGATTTTTCATTTTCAAAAGGTTGATTATGATAGCTTTAAATAAGTGAATCTTTTTTAATTATTTCAATGATTTTCATTTTATTTTATTTTTTTGTATCTAATATATATAGGAAAAAATACCATTATGACATCCATGTAAGATCACCGTAGTGTGCAAACACCCAAACGAACCAAAAGAGTAGCAAAGTTGGGAACTATAGCAGATAAAGTAACTATTAAAATGGCTAAAAAACATCTTAGAGCACAATTTATTACAACTTGGACTCCATCGACTATCAAGAGGTTGGTGATAGATTTCACTAGAACTTTCAAGTAAGCTTGTAAGCAAATCCATGTAGGTACATGGGTGCCAATCTTGGATGCATAACTTGGGTTCAGCAACAAGCTAAGTAGCAAACACAAGCTAAACAACAAGTAAGAAAATGTTGAACAACAAGGTTGCTACCTTTTGATGATTAAATAAGAGGGATACATATGGTCACCATTGGGACTAGAACCGAAGGAGAACTTGATCTACGATCATTGGAGCGTGAAACAAGTAGAAGCACCTCAACAACACCCATAAGAATGGAAGATTAGAATATGCTTCAACATTACCGAAATTTTGAGTTCAAAGTTTCAAAAACATGTCCAGAAGACCAATGCAAGCCACAACAATGATGGAGTTTTAAAGTGAAAGTTTCAAGAACATGTCCATACAACTTGAATAAGTTTCAGCAACATTCAAATTTCACGCTCAAATGCATTTGATGTGCTATTCCTATTGATGTGTTTTTTTTTTGACACTATCATCTACCATGTGATGCATTATTTCTTGCTTCTTCTTTGTTACAAACTGTTAAAAAAACCCATGCCCATTGTTCCAAGTGACAAATGTCCACGAAAACCTGCATTTGCTGGCATCAAACCTTCAATAACCATCATTGTGGTAGAAAGTAAGAGTAGAAAGTTCATGCTTTTACCTAACGACTATGTAAGAAAACTTGCACCCAGTGTGGAGCCATATTTCCTAGTGATAGGTGTCCAAAAAATCCAATGCCCATAGACATGCAATGGGTTTGCCATGCCCACCACCACACCCACAGACTTGTGGTGATTTGGTGAAAAAGAACTTCTACTCCCATTATTGTTGATTTGTAGCTTTAGATTTTGTGAAGATCCTAGCCACATGTTCAAAACTAAATGGTTATTTTGTAAATCTATGGGTTTGAAACTTTCATATATTTTGATGATAAGATAAAAGACGTCTATAAAAAAAGATATCCTTGTTTGGTTATAATTGAGTAAGTAAACTCTCTTCAACTCCAATTTATTTGAAGGTTTTTTTTTGTCATTTTTTACCACCAAATCTTTAGAAGGGCATAAGTTTTTCAATTTTGATGCAATTTAGATGATTAAAAAGGTGTTGGGTGCACCTTCTACTCTTCTACACTTTATTTTTAGACTTTAGAAACAAAAGAGGCACCCAATAAAATTCAAAGTTGACTAACACACTAACTGTTTAGTCATTGACCTATTTACCCTATTTTTTTCTGAAACTATTTTGCCAAATCATGGAACTCAACATGAAATGAAGCAACCAAATTCACCTACAACTAAACAAATGCACCATAAGTTCAAATTGGAAGAAACCAAAAGCAATGTTTTTTGAAAACCTTGATTTTAAAAAACTTACAATTTGAATGTCTTATAGATTGTTCCTATTAGCAACCACTAGTTCAAACTTGCTATTAATCTCATCACGCACTCCAATAACAACAAAAGCAATGGTGGTTGTAGCAAAGGGTTAGAACATGCAAAGGGAAAAGTTATGAATGGTGTCTTTTGGCAGAAAATGCAATTTCACAAGAGGATCAAATGTTGGAATGGTTGTCACTTTTATGACTCTAGAAAGTTCAATTGTCCAATTAGAATCTCTATTGTCATAATCTGGTTTGATATTCATAGAAAAGTTTTCTAGCTGTCAAAAACAACTTTTGTTTTGATCAAACCTCCTTTAGTGTTGATGTTAATGATTAAACCCAATGACATTTACATGAGGATATGAAAAAGCCACAAATTTAGAAGGAGATGTAGATGAAATTAATGAGTTTCCATAAACATTCAAAACCAAACATTCAAAAACAACATTGCAAACTATATGATCAATGTCTTCCACTAGAAAAACTGAATGTTCATCTCTTTTTGCCATTTGGACCTTACAAAAATCAAAGTTTAAGGATTTCAAAACTAGAACTTTACTTGAGCATAACAAGACTAAAAGCATAGAGATGTGTTTATAAAGACACTTAATGAACCTTACTTGAGACCCATTATCTTTCAATGGGTCACATTTTCCAACCAAAAGTCATTTAATTGTTGTAGATTAAAATGCAACTCAATGAAAGAATCCTATGTAGCCACTGTATAAAACCCTAAAAAACCTTGGGCAACCATAATAACAAAAAACCCTAAATGATGACCCTAACAACTAAAAAGGGCAAAAAGTCAAAACCTATGAACTAGAAAAGTGAAGAAATAAAACCCTTGGGAATGAAAAACCCTTTGAAGTGACCACCCATTGGAATGAAGAAAAAATCACTTGAAATGATCCCCCATTAGTGGTGGAAAAAAAAGTCATTTGAAGCGAACCCCCATTGGTGGCCAAAAAAAAATGATTTGAAATGCCCCCCATTGGGGGTGAAAAAAAATCATTTAAATTGATCCCCATTGGGATGAAATGACCCACCATCAACAATGAAAATAAAGTGATTAGAGTCACCCCATTGGACATGAAAAAATTCACACAACATTACAAGAAAACGTGACTTTTGAGAAGACCAACTTGACTGAAGTGTTCACATTAACAAAAGGGTATGTGCATTTTGACTAAAGGTTTACAACATGAAAAACACATGTTACATTTGATTAATACATTTGACTAAAACGACTTTTTTGACCAAGTGTCAAGCTGAAAATCTAGTCAAAATGGACAAATGTCCATCAAAATGGCCATGGTTTAGTCAAATTGGCCATATTGAATGGATAAGGTTTAGTAAAATTGACCATCCTAATTTGACCCTTAATTAAATAAACCATTATGATTTTACATTTACTCAAATGAACCATACTCATTTGATGATTAGGCCTACTAGGTAAGCACATAGTTTAATTTAGGCTACTTGGGTAGGTGCACAACATAGGTAGCCTAAATTAACCTAACCTAGGCTACTTAGGCCTCCTAGGCCTACTAGGTAGGTGTGTAGCTAACTTAGGCTAAGCCACCTAGGCTATTAGGTAGGTAGCCTAACCTAGTATTAAGTAGGTAGTTTAAGCCTATACCTATTTAATAGGCTAGGCTACTTACTTAATATGCCTAAACTAGATTTATTAATCATCATTACAACAAAAGGTGTCCATGTACGCCAAATGATTTCATTGGATTTTGAATGAATTCACTAGTTGTAATGAATGAAAATTAATGAAAAAGCAGTGAATTCACTAATCTAGTGAACAAGGACTAGTGAACTGCACCCACATTTTGTAATAGTGTTATAGGCTAGTAAGTACCTACATAGCCTACTAAATAACATAATCGTAGATAGGTATAAACATAGACCTAATAGGTACTTATAAGGTTTAATATATTATAACCTACATGTTACCCAAGTACATGCATTTATTAATAGGTACCTCTTAACTACCTAGGCTAACCTACCTATAACCTACCTATTTATGTAAGTAATGTAAAAAAATTCAAGTTCATTTAATGCAATATGTTGAAAAAAATTCATGAAAATTGATTACAATATGTTGGTCCAAAATCATGTTCATTACAATATGTTGTCCAAAAACATTCACCTTATGGGGTAGTGGTGCAATGGTCAAAGATTTGACTCCTCAATATGGAGGTGCAGAGTTCAAGTCCTCACATTTACAACCTAGGCTACTTTGGCTATTTAGATGACCTAATTAAGTAGCCTAAGTTGCAAAGCCTTCTAGACCATCTAACCTAGGTTACTTGGCCTAGCCTAAATGGTTTGGTTTAACCTAAGTGGCTAAATTAGGTGGCCTAGCCCAGGTCTAGGACATAGGGTTGGTAGGTAAATAAATAAATAAATAATTTTTGGCATTAGTTATTAGGTTTAGTAATTAGGTAAGGTAGGTAGGGTAATTAACTAATTAATTACTATTTTCATATGAATTTTAAATAAAATAATCTAAATAACATATATAGAAAGTTGTTGCCCAAATTATATTATTGTCACAATGGTTTAGTAAAAAATAACTAATCAACAAGATTAACAAAAAGAACCTAGACAAAATGGTTGGGTCCAAATCGACTTGTCCAAAATCACACTTTGGTTAGGTTAGAGAAAGGGACAAAACAACCATAAGGGGAGTTTTCTTGACTAAAATTCTCGATAAAAAAAACCGAGATTTCTTATAATGTAAATGACTTCATTTGAAGGGGTTGTGAAAAACATTTCACCTAAAGTGACATGCTGCGAAATTTTCTTTCTCACATGAATTGACCCCATTGGCTGGTGAAAAAAAAGACTCATTTAATTTAACACCCCTTTCGCTTAAGGCTATCTTTTGATAAGCAATATCCTATGTAGCCTAGGAGATTTGAACACAACTTCATTCTTGTTACTTGTTAAGCTCTTTCAATGTATACTAATGAACCACTTTATCTCCAATATATTGTTGTGTATTTGTCTAAATTTTATTCCATTAAATCTTCACAATTTTGTTTTGTGAACTCATGGCATTTTTTTATTTTTTTTTATGAGCTTGGGGTTCTTGAGTTTTGTTCTTATCAACTTTTGGTGTCCTCCATTTTGTTTTCTTCAAGTTTTTGTAAACTTTGGGCAATTAATGGATCTTCAATTTGATTTTCTCAACTTTGGGCAATTTGGGCATCTTTGGGCTTTGATCTTGTGAACATGCCCAGTTTTTTGTTTTTTTAAAAAAAAGTTTGGGAGTTTTCAATTATTTTCTTTTCATTTTGGGGGCCTTCATTTTATTTTTTCTAGGGGGGATGGGGTTTTTGAATTTCATTTTGGCCTTCATTTTGGTCTTTCCTTTTGAAGGT
>Ga0209611_10001499_pt1 | contig 40032 bp, 16 predicted proteins | sample S1TSphgellanicum_3_FD_187693 | JGI IMG/M metagenome (GOLD analysis project Ga0209611, IMG submission 187693) | Host-associated microbial communities from peat moss isolated from Minnesota, USA - S1T2_Fc - Sphagnum magellanicum MG (SPAdes) (version 2) | ecosystem: Host-associated > Plants > Peat... | reverse complement strand
GTGCTTTGGCTGGGTCAAAGCTTCGCAAGGAAAAAAGTTCACGGGACCTTCACGCATGAGGCCGAAATCTTAGCAGGTCTTTCTCACCCCAATATCGTGCGGTTGTTTGGCGTTTCCACCCCAAAGCGAGACGACGGCAGTTCACTTATCATGGAGCTCATGTCTGGAGACCTTTACGACTGCATACATAGTCGGGGATCTGATCAATCGGAGGCATTTGAGCTTGACGTTGCATTGGACATCATGCTTCAAATCGCTGAAGGAATGCAGTATTTGTATCAGAAACGGATCCTACATCGCGACCTCAAATCTTCCAACATTTTGGTCGATCCTGTCGACAGCTCGGCGATGGCCAAAAAAGGGTATTTACGCGTCAAAGTCACAGACTTCGGTCTTGCAAAAATTAAAGCCGCGACTACAACTTTCTCTTCGCAAAGTGAGGTAGGCACAACTCGATGGATGGCACCGGAGCTGCATACTTCTTCTCATATCGGCGAGTCTTCTCATCCAGGACCAAACAAAAAATACCACCCATTCAAGGCGGATGTTTATAGTTACGCTATAACGTGCTCCGAAATTCTGACAGGGGACGACCCATTCATGGGTGAGCCGCTAACTGGTCTACTTGACAGGGTCAAATATACAGGCTTGAGACCAAGCTTGCCAGATTCCCTACCTCCATATCTTGTGTCCCTCATACACAGATGCTGGGATGCTGATACTTGCAAGAGACCCGATTTCTCAGAAATTTGTGCGGAGCTTAGGCATGCCAAAGCCAGTCTCCTGATTGGTATGTACACAATTTCCTCCTGAATATTTTTTGACTATCTCAAGTCGTGAACATCAACAATCAAGGTCCTAGTTTCACAGGCGTGATCTAATTAGCTAGTGATTCAGGATTTTAAGCTCCTTACCGGTCATTTCAGTTTGTGATCAGCTCATGCTTGAAACCTCTCTCAAGCCTCCCCTAAGCACCTACGGTTGAGCTGCAACACCCAATGCTTCGAAAAATCCTCTTCCAGGGTTTGCTGGCATTCCAAACTTCTCTGCTTCTTTGCTGCCTTTTAACTAGAGTCTAGCAATTGGAACTACTCCTTCACTTGACCTTTGGAATGATGACAGGTGCATTGAATGCTTGGGGATTGACATTTTGCTATGGTATTGTTTATCATGGTCAGGGGGCAAGCAGCTGGTTCAAGTACTGAAATATCCTCCAACTTCTGCTACAGAGGTAGGTGCACATTGTTTGCCATTTCTTGACTGAGCTTCCTCTTGTCTCGAACTTTACAAATTTGTGAGTCCATGTTTGTGTGATGGAATGATCAATTGTACTAAGTTGTCTTGGTTGAAGTTGCTGATTTGCCCACTGCAATGGAATTGACATCAATCTGATCAGCCTTCCATCCAACTAGTGTGTCTGCAATAGCGTCTCCATCCAGTCAGTAGTTTGATATTGTGGTCAAGAACTGAGCTTGATCTCATTGCTAGTAATTCTTCATAATGGCCTTAGCCCTGATTCAACAGCATCCAAGACTGATGTATAATGTCATATGTTGTGATAAACAGCTGCTTGAAAGGAAGACCATGTACCAAGCATTTCTTGCTGCTGCAGAAGTTGAGACAAACCACGTCACCAGAGTCCTTGTAATAGGTAGTTCGACAAAGTTACTCACAAAGACAACATTCATGGCACAACTGTGCAAGATGAATCCCACTGTGTTGGACAGTCTTGGACCTGATCTCCTTGATCTGGGTTCAGAGACCATGGACATCAACAGGGAGTGGAAGCATCCCACTCTTCCACTGTGCATTCATGTAAGCAATGGTATGGGCAACAATGGGCAGCTAGAACGCATCAAAAATTTCTTGAAAGAGAGGAATTTAAGCTGGACCCGGTCATCATGGCTTGCACAATGGAAAGTGTTGTTGTGGGAAGTTTGGAATCATGACAATGAACAGGGCCGACAACCCATGATGGATACATTGAACAGCAGCAATAGGATTCATGCTGTGTGGATTTTGCACCCTATCTACGAAAGTATCCAGTGCGAATGGATTCTTTCGTTGAAGGAAACATTGTCAGACTATGAGATTCCAATCCAGATACTGGTTGTAGATAGTGATTCAGACCCAACGGGTGAGGATTTGCAAAGGAACTTTTTGGACAAGCGGCAATTCTTGTTCCCAAACGTGCCAGCATTACCGGATCACTTCATTGTAGTCCCATTGAAGAAGAGTACCCACATGATCAAATCTCCAAGAACTGAAGACCTCAAAGGACAAATGATACATCATCCGCAAATGTTCCGACAACTAAAGCAATTAGATCACAAGGCTCTATGGGCTTCTAGTGAGGTAATCAGCACAATGGCCAACATCGAGTGCACAGCTCAAATCATCAGCAAAATATCATCAAGATTGGGCAAACATGGAGTCAATATTGCAAGGACAACATACTCACAGTTGCCAAAAAGTTACAGCTTGACATACTCTGGAATCTTCACTCTCAAGTGCTTGTGTGAGATATTTCAGGTACCCAAAATGATGGAGATGGCAATGTTCAGAAAGCTTGTATCATGGGAAATGAATGGTGCAACTCCATTTTCACTTGGTGATGGGAAGTATCTCCACTTCAGCATCAGAGTAGCAGCTGTAATTCTTTATTGTAAAGCTCTTCATTGCAAGGGATGGACTTGCAATGGCTTCTTAGACACTGACTACTCATCGGAACTTGATAACTTTTATGATGCCTATGGGATCCAATTTGAGAAATTTGAGGAGAGTACCCGTTATGGGATTTTACCTCAAAGAATATACATGCTCCAGAGTAGTAATCTTAAAAATCAGTTGCAAATCTCCTTAGAGAGGTTTTTTGTGAATGTCCTGAATTGTTCCCCTTAATGCATATGCCTTTATAACCCCTTTCCCTTGTTTATTTGATTTCTGAGTTAATAACTTAGATGTTATGTGTTTATTCATCAAAAATAGAAATTGTAGGCCAGCATGTACCATACATGGGTAAAGCAGTCTTGTGTGTTGCTTGCACCTACATCTTTCCCTATTTGAATGAGTTCTAACATCATCTTCCCCTTGAGGACTTTGTCATGAAAAAGAGTCTTGTAGTTGGGAATTGCAACGAAGGTTGTGAGTTGCTAAATGCGGACTCTTGAGATTATTCTGGGAGAATGTTCATGGAGTATGTAAACCTAGGGTTGGTTGTGGGGTGGCAGCCAAAGGATCTGCTGGAATTGATACAATTAGTAGACAATTAACTCACCAACAAATGTAAATCAAGCATCAAGGACATTCTTCAAAATATGTTCCCAGCTATTGCGAGTCATGCATTTGTGCTTATACCTTAGAACGGATATCCATGAGCATTATGTAGCCAGATAGAGATGAGTAAATATCCTGAATTTTCTGGTCGAGGATTACCTTTGCAGGAACGTTGAGTCGCTCTATCAGGGTATACGCTAAGTATATCATTTGACACTTCTGAACAGGGAATAAATGATAGGTTACATGAAAATCTTTGACTGGTGCAGGTTGCTGGATTCCATCAAATTGTGGTGGATGAATTTGCAGCTGACTGGTGTGTATTCACAGTTTTCAATCTTCGTGATGCTAATAAGGTAATGCTCTCTCAACAAGTCAATTGCATAGTTCTGTAAACTGTGAAGTACATATTGAGAAAATAAAAAATGATGAAGCAAAACGAAGTGGAAGCTTCTTTTCAATCTTCGTGATGCTAATAAGGTAATGCTCCCTCAACAAATCAATTGCATCGTTCTGTAAACTGTGAAGTACATATTGAGAACATCGAAAATGATGAAGCAAAACAAGAAAAATTCTTTAATGGTGTGAAGTGTAGGTTAAAGTCCCACAGCAGAGGTTCTGAAAACAATGGGCATAGGATGACGACGCTGTAGTTGAATCCAGCCCCACATTCAGGCAGTATCATCACCCCGTGGGCTTTACCCATTGTAAAGCATTCAAGGGGAATGTTATTATGCACAAAAAGATATGGAGATCACAAGCTGAAGGAGGGGGAGGGTTCCTACACTGACTCCTTAAGAGTGAGAGAGATCTTAGGCAGAGTAGGTGTAAGATTCCTCCTCTGGATATAACTAGATTCATGGGTATAACTAACAAGGTGCTCGTCAAATACATTAGTAAATTTCTCTAAATGCTTGACCCCAATGAAATTCTCACAATCAGTCTGTTTTTTGGTGACACTAGAGATATTCATAAAGTCACCCTGTCTTTGGGCCTCCTTTTACCTCACAACACCTCTTTTAGTGGTATCCGTAAAGTAATGAAATTTTATTAAATCTCAGTACGAAATGCTGAATCTCAGCATTTAAGGCACAAGGTTCGAGAGAAATTATAGTACCTGCACAGGTAAAGGAGCAGTGAAAATCTATGTTGCTGCAGTGGAGCCGCTCAGGAAAATAGAAAGACAGGGTGAAACTCAGGAACCATCAAAATTGATGGTTTTCTGAATTTCACCCCCCCCTTGAATGCTAATGTACTTTTTTGCAGGTTTTTTTTTAATCTCACCCTGTGCATGACCAAACTCAGGGTACTGGTGCTGTCTTTTCCTGACTTTACGAATATCCCTGCTAATTCAAAATTTTAGAGAGCTTTTTTTTTTTTTCCAAAAACAAGTTGTCAAATTTCACCCAGTTTTTTTTTCTTTTGGGGAAGCGTGTGGTCACAGATCTGTCCAGTGTCTACTGATTGCACATGTAATGATCGGTCTGTTTACTGATTACACATTTAACGATCTTGTACAAAATTGTTGGCAGTTGCGTTGAAATATCCTTCGGGAAGCTCATCACTGTTGCTGCATGACAAAATTGGAAAAAAAAACACTGGCCCCCAATTTTATTTTTTTCAATTTTGTGATGTTGCCTCATTGGCAATCATTCGCAAGGAGATTGTCACATTTTCCTATACACAAGCTATGAAAGTAGAATTTTATTAAAATCCTTATATATCATGGCTACTTTTATGTCATGTGTAAAAATGTGGCATTTTTATCAATTTTTTCAGAAAAAGGGAATATTGAAGTGCATATTCGTTTTTGGAAAAAAAGTTTCACCAATTTACAGAAATTTGAAAAAAAAATGGTTGCTGCTGACAATCTCGCTCTCTCCTCCCCCCATGTGTTTTGCGTGTGATCCTGTTAGTTTCTGTAATTTCTAACCGATAGCATCTGAACTTAGAAGCCTCTTATTTCTAGACCGTTGCACCACACAATGTGCAAATGTTTTTAAAAATTATGTTTCTTCTTGTCTGGTGTTTCACTTGGATTTTCATGTTTACTTATGGTCTTACTTATGTTATTGGATACCTGAAGAGGATTTAGGGCATTACACAAAGCATATCTAAGGGATTAGCTAGGGATTTCTTAAGTTAGGAGATATTTAATAGTTATTTAAGACTTATCTAAGGACTATCTAAAGAGACACTTGAGGATCTACCTAGGTTATAGTATACTTTTAAATCATTTTTAAGTTATTTAAAATTTACTTAACGAATCCAAGGAGACAACTATCTAGACTATGAAATATTTAAAATTTATTTAAGGAGCTACATAAACCCTACTTAGGGGGCTATCTAGAGATTATCAAAAGTCTACATAGGAGATTATATAAGACCCACTTAGAAGGTTACCTAAGGAAACATTTAGGGTTCTACCTACATTATGTAATACCTAAAGATTACTTAAAAGATTACCTCAAAAGCTACCTATGGAAACACCTGAAGGCCTACTTAGGCTATGGAATATCTAAAGATAAATTAAAGAACAACATAAAGTCTACTTGTGAAACTAGTTAGAGATTTCTTAGGTTAAGGCATACTAAAAATTTATGTAAGGGGTTATTGAAATATATTGATTCACAATGCAAAAAAGGTTACATAGTGGTTACCTAAGGCTGACTCATAGCCTTTATGTAAGTTTTGCGTAATTTTTCAAATAAGTCCTTAGGTAGTCTTTAGGTATCATCTAACTTAAATAGGTCCTTATGTAATCTCCTAATAAAGTTTTGATAACCTTCATTTTAAATAGCCCATAACTTAGATAGATGGATATATGTGGTCTTTAAATAATTTTTTAGATTACTTAGGTAGCTCCTTAAATAATCTTTAGATATCCCATAACTTAGGCAATATTTTTATAGTGCCTTAGGAAGCCTTATGTAACTTCCTTGATAAACCCTACGTATCCATTAACCTAAGTAAGTATCTTGGTAATCCTTAAATAATCTCTAGATAATCTTTAAGTAAATCCTTAGGTAGGTCCTATGCAACTTTCAATGTAAACTTTTTTGTCATCCTTGTCTTACATAAATAGATGAGTAAGTAAGTAGGTACCCTATGGGTAAGTTGATAGGTAGTCCATTAATAGATAGGCTCTAATTAGGGAATTAACCTTTCACCTAATAAATGTGATCATAACTAGAGTAAATTGTAATATAGTTAGAAAAAGAATATGATAATCATTTTTGAGAGTTCATCCTTAGTTTTGAGTAACCATCTTTATTATATTGACTTTGTGAATAGCTCAAAAGGGAGGACCAGTGAGTGTAGTGAGCACCAGAGTCAGGCTCGTGATACTTGCCAGGCCCAAAATATGGATTACTATAAAGATAAGTTGAATGAGAACCTTCATAGAACTACAGTAGGCTGAGCTCACAATCAATCACCTCAGTTTTCAACAAGCCACAATGTGAAAATATCTGTTTTTGCAACCGACCACATTCTTGGATCGGACACTATTAAACTCTGATTCACGCAAACTTGCAAAGAAATGAACGTGTTGAAATCAGAGGTATTTTTTTCAAAAAAATTCTCGTTTTTTGAACAAAAGAATTGCTTTTGGACTATTATGTTTTTAAAGTGTAAATTTGACTCATTTTGCTAAGTTTTTAAAAACCGTGACCAAATTCATGATATCACAGAATTGAAAGGAAAGCCCCTGGAACTTGGAAAGACCCAAATTAATGGTTATTCTTCCATAATTTTGCGAATTCCAAAGTTGACAATCAAGTGCGTGGGTGAGAAAAATGTTAAAAACTTGGCTGTTAAAGATATCCATAAAGTCAGCCAAGGACTTCACACACCCTGTTTTTATTTTTCTAACTATTTCAGAGTTGTTCGGAAAGTCACCTTGTGTGTGTGTGGGTGCAAGATGAAAAATCATTGATGGCTTAAAACTAGGAGACTTCAACTTTTATGGACACTCCAACATTTTGGACTTTGGTGGTGCATGGGGTTTTTTATTTGGCCTGTAACTATTTTGCATGGTGAGAGTTGCGAAGGCTTAATCACTTTGGATTCCCTTCATCCTAGGGCAATTTTTAACATATGAGTATATAAGGTCTGGAGATTTTCAAATGCCATATCATCTCATTTGCCTTTGTCTTGGTTTGGTTTGGTTTAGGGTTTTGCATGTCCCATTTCACTTGACTTTATTTTAGGGTTTGTGACCCTCATCTCACTATAATTATTTTTTTTGGGTTTTATGAACTTTATTTTATTAATTTTTTGGGGGTTTTTTACTCTCATTTCTCTACATTTTTTAGGGTTTTGTGAATATCATTTCATTTTATTTTTCTTTATAAAAAAACTTGTGAATTTTAAATTTTTTTGAATTACAAATTGAGTTCCTCAAACAACAATGAAAAACTACTTGATGAAATTGAAGCAAAAATTGAATACCAATACAAGTTGCAATTGCATACATCAATACTTGGGAATATTTCACACCAATGGAGTTGGAAAAGGAAGGCGGGCAATTCGTCAAACCTAGTATAAATGTGTACGACATCATGGTGACCATGTGGACTATGCTAAGTTTGTTTAAAACCTTCATCAATTTCCTTTTGGAAAAGTTTGAAGAATTGGTGCAACTTGTGGTCCAAATCATTATTAATAATGCAAGCTCCACAAGGGAGCAATATTGCATTTTCAAACAACCATCCAAATTGTCCTTGGAACAACACTTGCTCAATTTTATCCTATATATGAAACATGATAATGTTACTAAGTATGATGTTTTCCTTTGGCTTTTGGAATTGGAGCAAAAGTGCAATAAATGATGACAACATTTTATTGCATCTTGCATCAATTTTTTCATAATTTGTTACCAAGATCCAATTTCTCATAACCAAGGAGAGACAAATGTTATTTATGCAAATTTTGTAATTTTAAGGTTGCATTGGATTTATTGATTTACAAGCTTTAGAACAATCCCACCCATAAAAGTTAATTTCATGAGGGAAAAAAATGTATTGCATGAGCACAATGGTGGTGAATCATTGTGTGTTGTTCATTTATTTGGACTTCAAATACCCAAAGGTCATACCATGATGCACTAATCAAACATCCACAAGAATTAGTGATACTCTTTTGTGCACATAGATGAATGTTTTGAGTATTTGTTGGATGACCCTAATTACATGGGTGAGATATTTGTGATGTGTCACATTGAAATATGTTAGTTAGCACCTAGAGTTAATTACAAGTTGAAAAGGCTAATGAAATATGTTGATTCCACACAACAAAAGTATAACCATATGTTCAAGGTAGTTACATTACTAGGTAATTAACTTCCTACATAAGCATCACCAAGACTTGATAGTTGAAGTTATTGATGATCATTTAGATGATCTAACAAACCATGATTAGGATGACAACTATAAAAAACTTTAGTACCTCCTTAACCTTAACCTTGAATTCTACATTACACAATTTCTAAATGCCTTCAAATTACCATCTTAAAAACAGTTTTTATTTTATATGTTAACATTCATCTTTGGTTTTAACAAAACCTCTTAGTCCTTCACATTGGCCTCCAATTTGTTAGTGATAGTGGCAAAACTCTAAAATATTGAAATTGGCATTTTGATCTTGGTCATTGGCCTATCCATTGGTTTACATGTAGATGTAATAGTAGGTCTTAATGATGGCCCTATATCTCATCAAACATAAGGCTAGGGCTATGCCTATGAAAGGAATAAGACAAAGGATTTGTTGTACCATTTATCAAAGGCTACTGTCTTTTGAGTACATTATATGTTGCATGACCATCGATTGTTTTGAATTGTGTCAAAACATGATCATTTTGCAACACAACCCTTTCTACACCTTCTTCATTTGTTGTGTTTGTTTTCAATTCCTTCAAAGTATCTTGCAACCTATCCTTGAAGCTTTCCTTTAGAAATGTTGAATTTGAGAATTACAACTTGCAATCATTCTAAACAAATTTCCAAAACTAGTTTAAAATAAAATGTGTCACATTTTTTGTTTGTTATAGAACATAAAATGATGATGGTAAAAGGCATCCATGTAATTCAAGTGCAAAGAATGTACAATGGAATTTGGCCTTTTTTCTTTTTAAGGAGCCTTTGTAGGTTTTTTGTTGGTGAAGACCTTACAATCACTCTCTTGTGTCATGGAAAATGGCTCAAGATTAAACCCCGCCATACCTATGGTCACAAATGAAAATTCACATAAAATTTCTCAGAAAAAAATCTAGACAAAGTTAAAATTTTAATATCATATGTGCTATTCAGCAATATCTAGGACATTTTATTCAAACACATCATTTTGGCTTTGAAACAACTGCTTGGTATCGACATTTTGGTGATTTGGTTTGGTTATTTTATTTGTGTTTATTTATTAGTGGGGAGATAATTAGAAAAAGGAGAAAAAATATATAAAACATTTTTTTACCAACCTAATCATATTTAATCTAAAGATAAAACTCAATTTAGTTTGGTTTTTTTTGAGAATGGCACTGTTGCTTTGATGTAATTATGCCTTTATGAAATTCTAGTGGTATTTATTATTAGTTTTATAGATTCTAAGATGGATCCTAGTACTATAAAAAATAAATATTACAATATGGAAGTTTTAAAAAATTAAAAAATGTATAAAAAATTCAAATTTTAAAATCAAAAAAAAATTTCAAATTCCAAAGCCGAAAAAAAAAAGTTCAAATTTTAGAATTTGAAAGCAAAGTTTGAATTCTTATGGCTAAAAATGAAATACAAATAGAGACCTAATTAGAATCCAAAATCAAAAAACAAACCTAAATAAACCCTATTCAAAATCTAAAGGCTGGAAATAGACTTAAGTAGATCCTACTCAAAGTCCAAAGGCTGAAAATAGACTTAATAAAATCCTATTCAAAAGACTTAAGCATAAAGTAAGGAAAGCATAGAACCAAAACCCCAAGTTTGGTCATACATGGGTGAGATTTTTAAAAAATCTACAAAGAAATACATTAACATTCAATTGGGGTTGAAGTTCATAAAACCATCAAATTTGGTGGTAAAATGAGTTTCATCATGTGTTTCCTTTTTCTAAAGCACCTCCACTTCTACTACATATATTTTTATTACTCCTACATGTACAACTCCTATAATTACTCTTGAACCTTGTGCATTAAATGTTGAATTTCCACATTTCATATTGAGATTTTGTGGATACCACTAGGCTCATTCACGATTGGGGTTCCAAAAAGGAGTGTCCAATTGAGAGGAATACAAAGAATAATTTTAAATTTTTATAGTGTTCAGTATATTACAACTATGGTATAATTCTATGTTCCTACAATTAAAATATTAAAAAAATAAGTTTCAAAAAATCCAATAATTATTAATTGTTGTTTAATAGTCCTTTTGAGTCTTTGATTGATTTAAAGTACTTTGTTTACATTATAATTTTTTTATAAAGGAATGCAAAAGGAATGGATAAAATAATGCAATTGATTTCAAACCCTTTGTACAAGAAAAATATGTTTCCCTTTTTGACACTACATGTTCATTAAGTCAACTTGATGAATAAATAAATCATATGAAAAGTTTTAAGTCTTTAAATTTTGAAACGAAGGGCTACAAGGGAAATGATTCTTCCATTTAAAAATCATTTGACTAGTTGTTTATATTCACTAAGTTCAAAATTCCTGGCTTTAGATGCAAGTCACATGTGTAGGAAATAAACATGTGAAAAATCATGTTTAGTTGATTTTAAAAACTCATTTTAGCATTTTTGTGATTCTACTTGTAAACCAAAATATCAATGCACAGTTATGTATGTATTTGAAAAATCATCACCACCACACAAATTATCCTATTTTCGACTATTCAAATTTTTCATTTAAATTTGTTCCATGTAAATGTCATTGGCGAAAAATAGCCTTAAAAAAGTTCTAAAATGTTTTTCCCTTTTTTTGGGAACCTTAACCATGAATGACCCCATTAAGAGGAGGCCCAAAAACAAGGTGAAGACATGGTGATTTTATGGATAACTTTAAAGTCTTGAAACTAAAAATAAACTTAATCAAATCATATTCAAAGTCCAAAGCTTGAAAATAGGCTTAATTAAATTTTACTCAAAGTCCAAAGGTTGAAAATAAACTAATCAAATCCTATTCAAAATCTTTAAATTAAAAATAAACTGAATAAAATCCTACTCAAAATTCAAAGGCTGAAAATAAACCTAATCAAACCATACTTAGACTCCAACTCAAGTAAAAAAATTATTAATTGAACCTAATCAAATAGAATTCAATCCCAATTTAGACCTAAACAAATTTACTCAAGCCTAACCAAACTTAATTAGACCCTATTTGAACCTAATGAAACCCTAATCACTTTTAATAGAAGACAATAAAACTGTAACTAGACCTTTATCAATTATAATTGGACATCATCAAACCTTAATTAACTTTAACCCTTAATCAATCTTAATAAGATTCAATCAAAATTAATCTAATCATAACCATGCTTTTATCAATCTTAATTAAACTTAACTAAATCCTAATCAAACCCTTATTAATAATGACCAAACCTAATTAAACCCTAATCAATCATAATTAATTAAACCATAATCAAAAGTCAAGAGAATCAATGAAATCCATCATTTAAAACATCCAAAGAAGATAAAAATCTAAAATAGAAAGATGTTTGAAAGAAAAAAAATCAATGAAGTTTAAATTTAAAGAAGGAAAATGAGAAAATTAAAAAACCTAGAGGGGTCCAAAATCATATTCAAATGCAAAAGCCAAATTGAAAATCAAGTGCAAAATCAAAATGCAACAACAAAATTAAGATGCAGATCAAAACTTTGATTGAAAGACAATTAGAAAATTTTGGTAGTGGCACCTTTTGTTGAATCATTTGTGCTCCTATCATGGGGTTTTTAAGCCCAAGCAAGGATAACTATCAATAGGTTTAGAATTTGAATAAAAAAGGAAGGCGGGGGAGGAGTCAATGAGGTGCAAGCGCCTACTCATTGAACATAGAATTTCAAATTCCAAATGCTCTTGAAAAGATCAACACTTGCAATTGAAGCCAAATAAAATATATGGTTGATTTTATCTCCAATGCATTACAAGGGACATTGAACCTTACCATCTTGAACCATGCCATGTTTACTAGTTAGAGCTACCAAAGCATGGAGGTGCTTTGGGTAACTATGGAAATATGACAACGGCATTTGCAAGAAGAGCCAAAAAATTGCACTTGATTACATTTTGATACTAAAAGATGCAAGTTGAATATAATGAGATGGAGATGATGTTTTGAAGGGAACTTTCAAGCAAGTTTTGTTTAGGTATTGAACTAACATAATAATAGCTAGGGTTTAAATCATCACACAAATCTTGCAAATATTTTATTGATATGGACCACACACACAAGTCTAAGAAGGATTAGCACATTTTGAAATCCTTCTAACAATCAATAAAAATGTTATCATTTTCACAATTTGGGGCTACTATTCTTATGGCTCTAGAAAACCAAGAACTTGTTTTTATCCTCACCATCACAAGAACTAGACCTTTTTTTTTTGCTTCCTCCTCTTCTCCTCTCCATGCTATTCATCCTCCAAATCACATTTTCCACATGACTGCTTTTGAAACTTAAAGTGCTAAAACAAGGACTCATGATACAAATTGAAAGACATATTGCCATAGATTTTAAACACTAATAAAAGGAGACTTGTTTGATAACACATTTTGCATTTGAAGACTATGACCTCCAAATCATTAATCAAAGACAAAACATGGCATGGATTAGACATAAGTTGTGAACAATGCTTGGATTCTATTTTGTTACCTCCTCACACTAACTACTCATTTGCATTCTGTGACATTGGTATGATGAAAAGCCCAACAATAAATCCAGCAAACAAACACAATGTTTTTTGTATTATCAAATTTGTGGGTACTTTTCACGGTAATCATAATTGTGTTTTTGTATTGTTGGTTTTTTGTTACTTTGATAGCTTCTTTTGTGCTTCTTTTGTCTTTCTCTCCATACTTTTGTTTTCGTCTTCTTCATATACCTATCTCCCTCTTATGCGCCTGCTTGCATGTAGAGAAAAGCTTTACATATTACTTGTGACATTGGGAAAAATACATGTGCATTTTGAGCATTTTCACAAGATTCTAATGCAAATTACATGTTTGTCTTTTTCAAGTTGAAAGCAAGTCAAAGGCTTGCCAAGGAAAAACAAAAGTTCAAGAATTAGCAAAGGTCAATGAAAGTGCAACATTTATTCAAACAAAACAAAAAGGAATTTGGAAATCATTAAGATTCTTAACAAGTACATTCCCACTTTGGAAATGTTTAAAATAGGATTTGAGAAATCAAATATCTTTCAATCTATATGTTTTAAGTCCTTTTGAATGAACAATTGATGATCATGTATATGGTTTTAGATGTAGCCTCTATGTTAGTAACAAACTTATTTACACTTCATGAAAGTGTAAAAGCATTCAGTCACATCCAAGTAATTGTAAATGCTTATCATTGGCGATATACATGTAAAACTATGTAAATCCATTTTAAGCCATGTAAAACCATGCAAGTGTAAATTCATGTAAATCAATGCAAATATGTGTAAATCTATGTAAATTCATGATGGCATCCAATCTCTTTATGACCTTGTAGAAAATAGGAATCAAAGAACCAACTTGTAATAGCCTACCTCTTTCAATTGATTTTTCCCCATGATACCTATCAAGTATTATCATGTGGAAATAAATTAAAATTTTATGTCGATGCCTTATGTCAAATAATGCCCTTCAAATGAGACATTCTAAAATTAAACATCCCTTCAATTTCACCTTGGGCATGTGTTTATCTCAAGAGTTCACCCACTCCTTAGGCATTATCTCACTTTTTTTTCACAATTTGTTGTTTCATCCCCCTCCCTACTTATAAAAACACCCCAAACTAAGGAAAAACACCAAAAAAAAACTAACAAGAAGCAACCAAAGCAAGAAAAAAAACCCCAAGTGGATGATAAGGGAGAAATAAAATAAACAAATGTGTAGGAATGTTTTTTAAAACCAAAAGGGGGGAAGAAGAAGAGAGAAAGGATCATTAAATATAATGGGGTTCATGTATAGGTTGCTAATAAATAATGAGGTGAGAACTATGGGGATTGGAGGGTTTATTTTCCTTCCCCCCACGCAACCCCCTCCCCCCCCCCATCATACTTGCCAAATAAATTCACATAGGGCGGTGTAACTGTAAATGAAAAACATGCCTTCTTTTTCTTGATATAAGTTTATTTCCTGAACTTTGAATCCATTTGAAAATTTGAAAAAAAAAATCCATTCCAACCTACATTTTCAAAGTGTAATTTGGAGGGGCAAATCATGTTCAATTAAGAAGATTGACATAATGTCAAAAGACTTTGAACGTAAGGTGTAAGAAAATGGTCCAAGGGAAATGACTTCATTTCTTTCAAATTGTCTGCAAAGAAATAAGAGGTCCAACTTATGTGTGTGTGTTTGTGTGCATCACTTAATTATAATTGGATATGAAAATATATCTAAAATATATAAATAATAATTTCCTTTAGAAAATGGTATCACACCTCCATTTCCATTTGATTTTTCTAGGAGTTATGAGGATCCAAAAACATGTTGACATTAAAGTATGCTAATTTGAAAATAAAGGAGTTTAAGATATTCAAGATTTTTTTCATTTCAATGCAATCCCCATGGGACATAAAAAAAATTTATGAGGGTATTGAAAATTTTACAAATTGACCAAAGAATAATAACTTACCAAATTCAAAAATTGTTTTGAAACTGATGAATGTTACATGAATTTAATTTGTTTAGTTCAAAATTGATATACATGCAGGTTGAGATGCTTATGGTTTTCATCAGTGTTCCAATTGGTCACAATCTTTTATTGCCCTTGTTAGCAACTTTCCCAAAAAGGAAAGGGGTGAGAAGGGGGAGGGAATGATCAACCAATAGCTGGGGGGGGGAGGGGTAGTATATATTAAAAGTGGCACCATCGTGGAAGTGCCATCTTTAGCTTGTCAACATTGTCCCATTTATGTGATTCATTTTTGCCATTCATCATGTAAGGAACTCCTACCCTCAAACTATTGCATATCAAAATTAACTAGATCACTTGAAGAACTAACAATAATGTGGTCAAAAATAAGTAGTTCAAGGTTAAAGACCAAACTACAATGAATGTCATAGTTCAAACAATAGCAATAGTTACAAATGTGGCTAACACTTTCTCCTACTTTCAGTTGGGGGTGTAAATGTATGACGACGATGGAGATAAGGAAAAAGGGTGATGGAGACGCAGTGTTGTTTATGGCTTTTATGTTTTTGTGTCATTTTCTTTTATTTGGGATGAGTGAACTGAAATGGATGTTGTTGGACACTGGCTGAATGTGAGGTGATGGAATTGTTAAACAAGCTTGAATCGGCAAAAGTAACGTTGGGAGGTTGATCAGAATGGAGGAGGTCTTTTGCTGACCCCAAAAGATTGTGGCATGGGAGATAAAGAGGGAAGGCAGATAAGTTTATGGATAGAACTTGCATTGAGATTTTTTCTTCGAACTTTGCAAATTCAATTTGGAATGTAAAAAGGATGGTGGGAAATAAATGAGATTTTTCTTTCTTTGTTTTTTGTAAGGAGATGAATAAGAAAAGGCTAGATTGGTTGTTGAAGAGTTAATGAGTAATCTGTTGCGCCATGTACTTTTGTAGATAGGAATTTAGTCTAAGATGTGGATTGAGGGTTGATGACAAGGGGGATGATGAAGATCTTAAGGGTCTCAAGAATGGTCTATCATCTTTTCAACTTGTGTGTGTTGTGTTTATTTGTGTGTGAATGTTGTTGAGTTGCATATCACAAGAAAACACCTTAATTATTGGGAACTCTAAAAAATAATCGCATTTTGTCAAACTCTACAATGTGGATCCAAAGAGGGGGTTGTGGTTTTTTGTCAAACTTGTGAAGCAGTCTATGGGGAGTTGAAGTGTGCTAGTTTTTGTCCATTGTCAATTTGTGGGGTGGCGTTTTTTTGAGTATTTTCCAATGTATGTAATTTATTTGTATTTAAAGGTCTGTATCACAAAGTGCAATTTGGCACTTGGGTTCCTAAAATTTAATATTGTTTTTGGGGTGTATGTGGTTTAAAATAATTGAGAAAAGCCAAAAAGACCAATGGGCTCAAGAGAGAAAGATCAAAGAAATCTAACTCCTCAAAGACCTCAAGCTTTTTATTCTAAATTATAATAGGAATTCAGGTAGGTTTGGCTCAAAGTCAATGGATAATTCCGAGATAGGCTCTGCCATTTAATGTATATGTTCATGGTTCTGATTATTGTGTGGCCAAGTTTTTTGTCACAAGAGACTTTCAACACGTATGGTAATGACTATTAATAATTTGGACTAAAAATAAATAAAATATATCACTAAAGACCTAACCATGACCACAAATACTAAAAATACTCCTTGAAGGTACTAATTAAAGTAATGGAATATAACTCATAAGTTTTGATTACATCCTACACCTACCATTTGAATCCACCTATTGAAAGAAAATAATGGGCATCTAACCAATGATCTACAAAACAATGAGATTTAAAGCCCACGACCAACTAGAGAAAATAAGATTGAGCATGTGAATGTGCAAAAAAAAAAAAATTTGAGTGAACTACATTGGTTTTTGCCACCACCAGCAACATTAGCCTTGTTTTGTTTGGTTTCAACAAAGTGGGAAGAAACAAAGGACAATTTTCAGTTGTTTTTCATGTTTTTGTCATTAATTTTGGTCATTGATATGTTAATGATTTTGCTCAAATAATTAACACATATTACCTATGAGCCAAATGAAAAAAAAATCATTATTATGTATTGTTGTTGTTGAAAAGAATATTGTTATAACACCCATTATGCCCCAAACATATCTCATATCATTGTTACAAAGGATTAACAATTCACATTATAAATTAAAAAATATTTGGGATGTTTTGAAAATTATAATGTTAATTTTGATAATGCCAACCCCAACTTTTTCACATGACAAATTTGTAATAAAGATTTGATTATGGAATCAATTTTATTAACATTGGTATTGGTATCTATTAGACAAAAGAAGTTTCATCTAGTGCTTACCAAATTATCAATCTATGACAAATACTTCATAAAAAATAATTATCATATTCCCCAACTCTCCCACTTCAATTGATGCAACATCCAACTTGAATAGAAGGATGTTTTCATAGATCTTTCAAGTTTGGGAATTGTCAATATACATGTTAACAATCCTATATCAAAAAGCAAAATGTTTCAAGACATAGGTTGAAACTTTTTTTTTTTGAAGTTTCATTTCCTCTATGGTTTCCTTTAAAGCCAAAAACCATGCATGCAAATTTTGGGTTTTCATGCATCACAAAAGGAGGACAATCAAATCAAGCTCCAAAAGACATTGCATAATAAATAACAAAAACATCACATTAAAATGTTTGCTCAAAGAATACCAAAGAAAAAAAACATATACTCCTCCTTGTAGTCACACAAAACAATGGAAAAAAAGATCCAAACACAAAATAAAAGTTTTCTTTTATTTCATGTTGAATCCCAAGTAGTTGTAGAGTAACTTAAAGAAATTTGTCAAAGTGAAATGTAGATGATCAAGAAATTATGTTGTAATGACAGGACAAAAAATAGAAATGAAAGAAAAATCAAAAGAAGAATAACTATTTTCTAAGTTTTTCTTAGTCTTACAATTTTTAAAATTTCCCTGTTGTAAAAGATTAAAATCTTTTTGGTGGTGTTTATTGGAAAACTAGAAGTTTCAAATTTTTCGATTTTGGTGGATTCAAGGTTATCAAAATGGATGTGGAGTGAAAGCATGGTAAAATATACACAAAAAATAGTGTAAGCAAAAAAAATAGGTCCTTAGATAAAAGGATTAACAAATAGATGATTTTATTGGAATAAATATTTTTTTGGGTACATTATTTTTTAATTCTTGTTTGCATGGACTTCAAAAGTTAAATTGTTATAATCATGTTTTTTTAAGTTATTTGCAAGTACTTGAATTGGACCTAAAATTGTGACAGATTGAAAAATAAAGTTCAAATACTTGAAACTAGGTGAAATATTTTTCCAAATATTTGGTTTTTTTTCAAGCACCTCAATATTGATGTGGTAAACATTCTAATATAATTTTTTTGGTTAATGGAATTTGTTTCATAGCTAAAATCATCCCCAACCCCTAAAAAATGACATAATTTTTGGGATAATTTTGGGGTATTTTTTCAAGTCTAACTAATATGACACAAATTGCTTTGAAAATTTAGGATGATGCTAGAGCTGCCCATGAAAAAAACCAAAAGTTTTGTTTATTTTGAAATGTTAGAGGAAGGTTAAAAGTTTGAAATTTTGTTTTTTTGGTGTTTTCAAGTAGAAAACAAGGTAACAAGTATGTACAAAATATCTTATTTGCGCCCTGTGATGCACCCATTTTGCATCAAATGTCACATTAGCATTCATCCTGATGTTGTTGGTTTCATTCGTTAAAATGAATGCAAGAAAATTGTCACTAAAGCTACCCATAAACACATGGTGATAAAAAATGGATTCCATTGCCACATTAGCGATGACTAAAAATTTTAAATTATCACCACAATTCATTTTAATAATTGTGGCAATTAAATCCATTTTTGGTCACCATAGTTTCAATGTTCGAAACTTTTTGATCACCATTATGAAGGTAACTAAAAAAATTTAGTTTCCAAACTTGCAACAATTGAAACTAATAAGTTGCTATTCTTGGGGTGACTAAATCTTTTCAATTGCCATTTATGCAGCTATTAAATTGTTTTGATTGCCAAATTGTGTTAAATAATAAAAATTGAAGCATGCATTCCAAACTCATTTTTTCCTTTGAGGGTATGTGGGTTTTGTGTTGTTTAACAAACAATAATTACCATATACCTTTGGAGGGAGGGGTGAAACCTTTATGGGTATTTGAAGTTTTCATCATATTGCATTTGCAATTGATGTTAAGTTTCATTATGTAGCCCTTAAGGTGGAATCTAATTACATCATTATATATTAATCATTTAATCAAATTTATTGTTCTTGTGTTTTTTCAATGAAGGGTAGGTAGATTGTGTGGGATCCATGCTATTTGATGACCTTGGAAAAGTCGGGCAAGGTGGAATGTAAATTTCACAACATTATCATGTTGTACAATGAAGACAAAATGTTCTTCCATTTGGGCTATTGACATGATGGCAATGGGCGAACTGATGTTATGATGTGTTTAAAGGCATGAACACAAGTGAAGGCACTATTTTCTAGTTATGAGGGAATTATCCTTTGATGAGTAGACAACATGTTTATACCAACCCCTCATGGGTCAATAAAAATTGTGGCCATTAAAATGCCAAACCTTTCAATGGAGGGAGAATTTGTTTTGATGTCTCAAGTGAAAGGGGCTCAAATTTCCACCCTATTTTTTGCAAATAGCACAAAGGGTCCTAATACATCCATACAATTGGACTCCAACTAAAGAATGTTATTGAAGGTAGCCATAGATTATTTGTAGTTGATTAATATGAAACTTGGTGTAGTTTGTATGAATTGTCAAAACTGAAATGTTGTGAACCTATTGATTTAATAAAACCAGATTTTATCAAAGAATCATGTTGTCATGTGTGAATATATTTGAAATTTGTGTGATATTGAACTTTCTATTCATATTATGATTCTTCATTCTACACATTTTAAAAGCATAAACAAATAACATGCATCTCATCATTTCATGTCCCTAAGCTTTTCATTTTTTTGGTTTGGAGATTTTCGTTAAAATTGCAATGGAACAAAAAAATTCAAAAAACGACTGAAACTCCACTTCAAAAAAAAAATTATTGACAAAAAAAAATTTCTCCAAACCTTTTGGAAAAAGAATGACATTTTGGCCCCAAAAAAAAACTAGATGAAAAGCATTAAAACCCATGTTGTTTGTCACCAAAGTATAGTCAACGATCATTATGTAGCAATAGAAAAATTGGCAATTGAAAAAAATCTATTAGCAATTTAAAATGGTGGTGACCAAAATAGGTGGCAATTGAAACCTTATTGACAAAAAAATTTGTGGTGACTAAAACATGTGGCAACTGAAACTTTGGTGGTGAAAAATTTGTGGTGACCAAAACATGTGGCGACTAAAACTTGGGTGATGAAAATTTTGTGGCAACCGAAAAAGGTATTAACAAATTTTTTTGTGGTGACCAAAAATGTTGACAACAAAAAAATTTGTGGTAACCAAAAGTGGTGGCAACCAGAAAAGGTTACAATTAAAAAATCCTAATTATGGTGATTGAAAGCCATTTTTGTTACCGCAAGGTGTATGGTGATCGAAACAAGTCCAATTTCAATTGCTTTTATCCCCACCCGGGTAGCCCAATATGGGCTTTGACCTAGGTTGACCCTATCTTGACATGAGGTTGGGCTACATCTTTGTCCAAATAGACATGTCACATCATAACGAATGCCCAAACATTATGACAACCCTAGGTGGATTATGTTTAAAAAACTGAAAGGTAAATTATTATTTGATGCAAAACCATTCATGTTTTAACGAATTTTTTATTATTCCACTACTTCAATAACCCAATTTCATTTCGGAGAATAATTGTAAAAAAATGTAGCAATAGTAATTTAGTCTATAAAGGAGTAGGTAGGAATATGTATATTTGTTAATGTTGACAAATGATCATTCCATCATAGTAGAATGGGTAGCCAAGTCATTAGGGATTGATAAAATGAAATCAGGGCTCAAGCCTTCAAATAAGCTCCACCAAGTCAATCATTTATCACAACAAAATGGTAAAGCTTTCTATTTTTGCCTTTACTTTTTCAAAAAAACCTTTCATGTTATGAAGATGGGTGGTGTTTGTTCATTTCATTACCATGTTATGGAAATGGTATTTAGATGTTTGGTATTGTCCATTTTTTTATTGATTGAATGCACTTCCTTCCACATCTTCTAATTGATCATAAATTTTTACATTTTTTATTATTTTTTTCTTCACATATGATATATTCCTCAAGTATTTTGATTTTTTTTAACAATGATTGTGTGAACTTGTGCAGGTGAAATAGAGTGAAGCACTTGCCCGTTTTTTGCATATTTCTTGTAAATGTTTTTTCAATTATGGGTTTTTTACCACTTTGACTTATGGTGTGTTCATTTAATTTTTCATTTAATTTTATTTGTTTCAGTACTTGATTTGAGGTTATAATAAAATGGTATTTTGGGCTTCCTTGTACTTTCATGAACATTTTAAGATGGGAGTTCGAGAGAAGGTATCAAATGTTAGTCGTAGGTCTCAATATTTTTTTATGGAGTTTGAAATGTATGCATGTATGTTTTTTTCCATGAAGGTGGAACATTGTTAATGTACATAAATTTAATGGGCTTTAAAGGATTCATCACAATCATCACAATGTAAACATAAATGGTTGAAAAATGTAATGTCTATTGTGATTACATTTATATAATGCAACAAAATAATTCAAATATGAGAAATCAACATGGTCATCAATTTCCATGAATCCAAAACGATTCATGGATGGTATGCTCTCCTACCCACCCATTTTTTCCCCATTTTTTATTTGGTTTAGGGTTTTTTGAAATGCCCATGTTAATTGTGGGTTGTTGTTTTAATGTAGATTTTGTGGGACCAATAAGGACAAATTTGTGGTGACTATGGTTTTTCTTTGATTGGAACATCGCCACATTTATACCCACCAACATGTGTAGAATGTAATAAAAGCAATAATAACCTACTATCAAGTGTATGAGATGGGCAATGTAGATTATAATTTTAAATTAAAGGATCTTCATTTGGATAAGGAAATTTGGGCATAAGCACCATAAATTGTACATACTTGTTGCCTTGTCAATGTTAAATGAAAGTAGATATAAAAGAGTAATAAAACCCATCAAAAACTTATTCTACATTGAATGTTTTTAGTTAAATGATCAAAGAAAACATAATATTCATTATTTTTTATTTATTTTCAACTTTTAAATTGTTTCAATTAGTTTTTTGTCTACTTGTTTGAAATGCAAGTAGGTTTGAAATCTTCTTTTTGTAGTGAAGGATTGGTGTAAAGTATGTGATAAGTAAATTTTAACAAGGAGACCAAAATTATCCCATTGATGAATTTACCACCCAAGAAATAGGGTTATTTTTGGTTTCCTTTTTAAAAAAATTGCCCCTAATTTTTTGGAAATAAAATTTTATTGTAATAATAAAGTTGCAAGAGGGTTTTTAATCGTAATTCCATTAATTTTAAAACTACTTGTTTGGTTTTATATGCATGATACAAGGTAAAGCTAGAGACACTTAGTTTTGTGTCTACTTTACCATGTTTGTACTCAATTATGTGTGGGTAAGATAGTATGTAGTAGACATTTTTTACATAGTTTTATAAACATTGCAATTTCCATCCACCTATCATGTACATAAAAGCTAGGGCTTTCATTTGAAAACATCACCCCTTATGACATTTGGATATATGTAAAGCAATTTTGATTTTTGATAAACATTTTTGTCCTAGGCTTAAAACCATCTTCCATTGTTCCATTGTAATTTCACATCTACATTGCTAAAATTTAAAGTTTTTAAATAATATTTACATAATGTCTTGTAAAATCTCCATTATGAAGGGGGAAATTTGCAATATGTACATACATGTCACAAAATGAATGTTGATTTATTGAGGTTTTACCATCCTTCCAAGTGCCAATTTGAGAAGATGCGAGTATTACATTTTGGGACTATGGCTTTAACTAACAATTGTCATTTTCATTAGAATCCATGTGTAAATATTACAAAGGAAAGCCACTAATATAATGTAATACCTACATGGGTCACAAAAATAAATATTAGTTTTGGGAACCCTAACCATTTTGGACATGGTGGTTTAAGGTTGATGCAAATATTGCATTTTTAGATTGGGTTGTCATTTAATTACCTTCAACTAGGACCAGGTGGTTTTCATAGGTCCCCATGTGCAAGTATTGCATTTTTGGATTGGGTTGTCACCCAATTACTTTTAACTAAGACCAACTAATGGTTTCAGTAGGTCCCATGCACAAATATTGCATTCTTGGATTAAGTCATCACCCAATTACTTTCAACAAGGACCAAATGGTTTTCTTATAAGTCCCCATATGTGGGTATTGCATTCTTAGATTAAGTCATCACCCAATTATTTTCAACAAGGACCAAGTGGTTTTCATAAGTCCCCATGTGCATGTAGTGGATCATCACCCAATTACCTTTAACCAAGATTGAAAGGTTTTCATAGGTCCTTGTGTGCAAGTATTGCATCATACAAAACCATTTTAAGAAAAAATACCCACATACCAAGGTAGACCATACAAATGGAAAGGTGAAAGCATATTAAAGTGTAACACTTTTAAGCACATGTGGAAGTCCATAATCGCTTAAATTAACATTGTGAAGACAAGATACATCGAATCACACAAATCATTTTTATAAGTTATCATTAGAAATTTATTAGAAATATTTTTTCAACCCTAGATTACCTTATGGAGAACTTAAATTTGAAAGATGAACTTCTAAACTATTATTTTCATTAAATAATGGTCTTAATAAGAAAAAACCATAATTCAAGGTACATAAAAAAATTTGGTCATCAAAATCCTTCCAAAAAGTCCTCATTGGTATCAATGTTACCACATCATATTATGATTGAGTCTTTTACTCCTTAAAATACATTATATGAAGGTGCATGGAGTCCATATTCATTGATTATGGAATGTTATAGGTTTTTGGGTACTCCTTTGAAAGCTCATTATGTAATGGCTATTCAAAAATTATCCATGAAATTCATACAATGCAATTATGTTATATATAACATTGTAATGTTGAGTTGTTAATGGTAGAAAATTAACCTATGTTGGTTAAAACACCATGGATGTTAATAGACAGTAGTACCATCACTGGATGGTAGGCATCAAATGGTAAAACAATCTTAGGAGAATTATAGAGTGAAAGTGTTTTTTGATGGTATTACTATTAATACAATGAACTACCTTCATGGGATAGAATAATCAAAAGTTAATTCTAGGAATAATTTTAATAAAAGTAATATTATTTACTAAAAATAATATCCTAATCTAATTCTGATGCGCTCCCAAGTCCCTAGTTAGACCCAAAACGGGTCTAAGTTACTCAAACAGCGGAATTGTGAAGAACTTAGGGCGCGTTTCTAGCTCTCAGCACTAGAAGGGGTAGAGGGGCGTGTTGAAGCTCCGGGATGGGACTAAGAAGAGTGACAAGCTATTCACTTACTCAAACCTGCATCAAACCAATCAATAAGTTGGTTAGTTCAATTTCTGGAGCACCCTTAGTGCTAGGACAAGCCACGAGCAACTTTGAACTCACAAGACTCACCACGGCCTGAACTCGAAGGAAGCCACCACCTTCCCCCATATAGTATGTTCTGTGCCTCTCCACGGCACCCACACCCAAATGGTTTTTTTGTCCTGGGACTCCCAAGGAGGAGTTTCGAAATTGTCCTGGTTTGGACTTCCAAGACTTTGCGAGATCATAACGCTTTGCTCAGACCTCCGATTGGGATGAGATCTGAAGCAAACTTGTAGCTCTCCTTGAGAGCTTTTCAACGGTGCATCGCACCCCCCCTGCATGCACTAGGGTCGAGTTGATTCTTAATTTTTAGCAGTCGGGAGACAAACTGCTAATTTGATTCCTCGCCCTTCTTTTTGCCATAACTTGTGCTACAGATGTCCAAATGGCCCATGCGAGCCCATTTTAGACATCTACATTTTGATATATTTTCAATGATATAAATAACACCCTAATGCAAGGTGTTGTAACCCTTGCAATCGAACTCTGAAATTCTAGGAGTCCCGGAGGACTCCCAAGTCCCAATTTTGGGAGTGTGAGTTTCATCTTCACACTCTTTCAAAATAGGGTTGCGACAAGTTCATTTAGAAGGACATCCTAGTAATTATTTAGTTACTAGTGATAAATATAATATTTACCACATTTTATTTACTAAGGGGTAACTATTAAGTTAATTAATGAAAGTGGATAAAAGATGGATGAATTTCCTTTAATTAGGATGTGTGGAAGGGATTAGGATAAAAAGATCTAAGAGGATAAGGATTCCACCTTTGTGTGGTGAATATCTTTCTTGGGTTCTTTATATATCTCTTAAGGGGGGAGGAGATGGTATGTTAAAGATGGTATTTGATATTAAAGTTTTTAGGAAATCCTTTGCTTGGGAAATAATGTGTTTTTGGCATTAAAGATAAATATGGAAATATGGAAGTATCTTGTACTTTGATTCTTGCAATGGAAAATGGTTGAAAATACATCATATAATTTTTATTTTGTTCTACTTTGAGGATATTAGATAGGGGGGCAAGGTAGTACAGATTAAGATTGCATAATGTTTTGTTATGTTTTAAATAATAGTTTTTTGTTTATTCTACAAAAGCAATAGGATATTTTCTCTTTATTTTTTATCTATAAAGTAAAAAATACCTTTTGCCATAGGATGATAGTTGCCATTAGAAGGTAGCAACAACGAGGTAGACATGAAATTTGGGGTTTATAAATAAGGTAACATTGCTACAAACAATAAGCAGCAGCCACAAAAGGTCTACAAGTAATGTAAATAGTAAGCATCAATTACAAAAGGTCTATAAGTGTTATATATGGTAAGCAATAGCTATCAGAGGTTTGTAAGCAATTGGGGGTTTTTTTTCAAGTTTGCAAATGACACTATGTGCATGATGATAATTGTTATATGACGGTAGTTGTTGCAAGATAGTAACTATTACATGATAGTAGCTGGTGCAATCCATGGTAATTGTTGCAAGACAATAGGCAAACAATAAACAAGTCTTACTCTCATGTGTTTTCATATTTTTTCTTATTCTTTTTTTAATTTGGCAACATTTTTTCCTTAATAATAATTAGGTTGTTGAATTCCAAGATTTAACATGAGTCCTTTATCATTTTAGTCAATTATATTTAATCACATGGCCAATTCCAAATCCCAAAATCTTGCAAAAATTTCCTTGTGACAACAATTTGGACAATGTAATGTGTTTTCATTTGGAAAAAAAAAGAGTTTTATAACAACTAATTATGCAACTAAGTTAGTTATTTATTTGTTATTATGTACTTAGACTTTAATTTACATTAACATTTATGTTTTTAAATACTATTTAAGTGAAATAAAAGTGTAAATAAAAAATGTGAGACCCATAAGCAAAGCAAGTTCTTAAGCTTGTAATGAGCAATGGCTATGGTGGATGGTGCACTTCACACAATTTTAAAAAACTTGCAAAAAATTAAATCCTAGAGTTAACCTTTTTACACTTACACTCACATGGCCAATTTTTTTTATACACAACCATGTAAGTGTTTTGTAACTCATTACACTCACACATGTAAATGTAAGTGTAACACTAACCTTTTGCATGACATGTAAGTGTAAATCTATTTACACTTACATGGTTTTACACACCCATTTACATTTACATGCACAACATTGGTAGGTACATAGATAGCGGAGGGCTAAGTGGGGGGGTGGGTAAGTAAATAGGTAATTAAGTAATTGGGTGGGTGGGTGGGTGGGCAAGGAGGTGAATGTAGAGGTTTGTTAATAGTGAAAGATTTAACCAAAAAATAGACAAGGTTTGTTAAGAAGAAAAAAATTAGTTAAAAAGTAAAGAGGTTTCATTGAAAAAAAAGGGTTTTAACTAGGAAATATAAAGGTTAAAAAAAAAGTTCAACTAAAAAAAGATAGAAATTTTGTCAAAAAATAAAGGTTTAGCCATGATGTATAAAAGTTTGTTAAAACGTATAATTTTGATTAGGAATTTTTTTTTTTGACAAGAAATGAAGTTTTCTCATAAAGAGATAAAGGTTTTACCAAAAGATAAATATTTAACCAAGAAATATAAAAATATTTGTTCAGCAATCAAGGTTTGTATAAAAAGAGATAGAGAATTTGTCAAAATATAAAAGTTTTGCTTAGAGATAGAGGTTTAGCGAAAAAGATATAGACATTTTGTTAAGAGATAGAGGTTTAAATCAAGAAAAGATAAAAGTTTTGTCAAAAGATAGAAGTTTAACCAAAGAAATATAAATTTTTTACTTAGAGATAGAGCCTTAACTTAAATAGAGATAGAAGTTTTGTTGAGAGGTAAAGGTTTAGCCATGAAGAGATAAAAATTTAGCCAAAGAAAAAAAAAGAAAATAAGTAGGGTAAAAAAAAAAGGGTTTATCAAAGAAAAAATAAGTATGGTAGGAAGATGTAGAAGTTTAGCCAAGAACAGCTTGAAGGTAAGTAGGGTGAGTAATCAAGTAGGTTAGGGGTCAATTGTTAGTTGGTAGGCAGGCCCAAGATGTAACTCAGCAAGGTAGCTAGGTCAATAGGGTAGCTAGGTGGGACAGTATAACGGAACTCAGTATTGGGAAAAACAAAAATCAAGAGTCAACAACATAAGGTTAAAGTCAGATGAAAAAAACGCAGCCCAGCCTATGGACAGAACAATCAACTCGTGCATTGGTGGGTGGTTGTTCACTCTGGCCAAATGTGGATCGATTGTCTTGACTGTTTGGCTGGACACTTTGTTGGCTCTGCCCTTAGAGGAGAGACTCTGCTATCACATGTAGTTCATTTTGTCATTTTTAAAATAAAAAAGATGTAGTTTATTTTGTCATTTTAAAATTAAGAAATTAGATGCAGTTCATTTTTTCATTTTAGAAAAATACTATTGATTTTGTCAATTTTTAGGGCAGAGACATTAGGCAACTAGCTGCTTGTTTACATACCCATGTTTCTTGTGCTACAATCTAAAGGAACTATAAGAAAATGGGACAAAACACAAAACCCCATGTAAATGGCCACAGTGAACCAGCACCCAGAAGTGCACCATCCACTGGATGCCCATTAGTACTCACTGAGTTGTTGATGAACCTCAACTGAGTTAATATTTGGTTCACCTTGGTAACCAATTCTGTAGGACATAGGTCTCATAGATAGGTAGGTAGGTATGAAAATCAGTAACTATTAGGTAAGTAGATGGTTTATACATATGTAAGGACTGTTTTTACTATTTACCTACTAACAACCTGCTTGTGGGTTATTAGTAGGTAAGCAGCAAAAAAAAAAAGCAACTGAGCTAACCACCATGGTTAGCTAATGAACTGGAACACAACAGAAAACTGTTTCCAGACAATTTATCATCCATCCTTCATGGTGCACCCCTGGGTAATGGTTCACTGTGGCCCCTCTAAACCCCACCATATGAGCACACACTGATGATGATCTAAAATCTTCCACAGGGTCCAAGCTCAGCTTGGGGAAAACCCTAAACCCAAGCTGAGTTTGCAATGCGAGATAGCTGGGAAGCTGTGTCATTTCTTTCCATGCCAAAATGAATTCAATACTTCAGGTTAGTTCGATTGTTGGAAGGTTCTTGACTTTTATGAAGAACCTCCGCTTCCAGTTCAAATAAACAAATTAGGTCAGTTGTGGTTCTGGGTTGCCAAAAAACTGACCTGGAATCCAGTTCCAGGTCCAGTTCTTCAACAAAACAAAAAACAAAATCCTGGTTTTAGTTCTAAAAATCAAACCCAGCTCTGCATAACCCAGAGCAGAACCAGTAGTTAACTGCCAGTTAACATTCAGTTCGCCCTGGTTCTAGACCTTTTTTCCCCCCAAAAAAAGATTCCAAATATTTTTAAAATTTAAATCGTTGCTAAAAAAACTCTGGTTCTGTTTCTTAAAAAAAATGTGAACTCAATTATGGTTCCAAACTTGGTTCCAAAAATGAGACCCAGTTACAGTCTGGTTTTTAGTAATTGGAACCAGAACTGGTGATTCCAACAACTGGGTACCACCCCAACACTCATATTTAGTTCCTTAAGTTTGGTTCCTTGACCAAACAGTTGTGTTAGAATCTCAGTCTCACAGGATTTCTGTTGTTCAGAAGAAAAAACATGACTCCAAAAGTACAAGTGTCTACTTAGTGGATAGATGATATCAATGACCAAAAAATGACATATCCCAAGTTTAATTTAGGTTTAAAAACAGACAAATCAATAAACACTAGAACAGACACATGCATATTTTATCAGGTGATGCCCATAGAAAACTTTAGTACCTAGGCACACTCAAATGCTAAGGTTGTAACAATTTGATACTAGGACACACTCAAATTCCAAAGGTTCAATGATTCCTTCAAAAACAAAGGGGATTTGTGATCTTATCCTCTGGTTCAGCTCCATTTACCAAAGTCAAACTCTGGGATGCATGTGTGCCAAATGGTAAAGAGTACTCATGGATAAATGTGCACAGCTTGACAGCTTGCTTTCACTAAGTTAATGTGCTCCTAAGTTTGGTTTTGCACTAGCCTGCTCAGAACACAAGAAATCTGCCACTTGAGAGTACACAAGGACTCCCCACTCTAGTTGCAGAGTGAAATCTAAATTTCCAAGCATATTCCTTTAATATCAGCTACTTTTGTTCATTTTGGATTGGCTCCTGCAGGACAGTGTCTGGGCCCATTTAGAATTTAGATTAGCCCAGTCTCTCTTGCACCTGATTGCACTAACAACTTGCACTTGCAAACTTAACCATCCCTACACAAAATTCCTTCCTCAAATGAATCTATTCTTCCCTAGCCGAGAACAGCTTGAATATGCATCAGAGAAAACGTACAGTTCCGGAAATTCTTGTGGGCATCATCATAATGAGATGCTGCCAAATTTTGATGAGAATGTCAAATGGGACGAGAGTTACAACTTGGTCTAGAGACTCATACAATAACCCACATCTCCAGTAATAATATCCCATTCGAAAACTTCAGGTGTTTCCAATCAATCAATCAACTGTAGACTGCAACCCCAGGACAATTTGAATTCTGAGGCATCCCAAAGGAATCAGCTTTCAACTGGCTGACAATAAAGGCTTTATCTGCACTTCTTTGTTAGGAATTCTAGTGCAGGAGTCCTACTTTCAATTTTGCATGGAAATTGGAGTGCCCACGTCCACAAATCATAGCTCTTATCCCAAAACCCAATTGAAGTGGGGGTTTCTGGTTTGACTGAATTTTGAATGTATAGGGGAAGGCACTGCTGTACAACCAAGGAGCTGATCGGCCACCATTGCCTTACATAGATCTGCCCACACATCAGGTTCTTACAACCCAGCTCCAGGGATCTTACATAAAATCTGTGGAGTAGGAAGTTCTGCCTGGTTAGGCACCCTCCAAACACTCTACCAAATTGCTTGGTTGTTCCGAATCCATCAATGCATAGTTCAGACACCAACATAAGTCATCATTCAAAAAGGAAAAGGAAAAAACCAGTTTTGTGCTTATATATAAGCTTGTGCATAGTATATAATCCAGTCTATGCCATGTCATTGAAAGACCCTACCAGGGCCCAGGCTGGTATGATTTGAGGCATGGTAGGGACTAGGGACGTAAGGACCTGAGGTAATCCTTACCAGCATTTTGCCAGTTACGTATCAGTTCCAATTTTGATACCAACCAAAAATTGGTCTTGGACCTAATACCAAGACCAGACTGACATTGAAAGTTTAGAAAGAACCCAAGACCAGACTGATATAAAAAATTTAAGAAGTACCCAATACCAAGGCTTGGTATTATGTTCAAAAGTCGACACCGACCAGACCAACACTGGAAAGAGCAATGTTATTTTAACAAGGTTGGAATACAAAGCTTGTGTGCCTAGGGCCGAGGCCTGCTTCTCATGTTCTGATTATGTCAATTGTTAGCTCAACAAAGTAGTCGTTGCCAACTAACAACTACTAATGCCCAGACCGAGTTTCAACATAGTTGTTGCCAATTAACAACTACTGAAATGTAGGTGTGCCCAGACAAAGTAGTTTGCCAACTAACAACTACTAATGCCCAGACCGAGTTACAACATTTTGTTGTCAATTAACAACTACTGAAATGCAGGTGTGCCCAGACAAAGTAGTTTGCCAACTAACAACTAGTAATGCCCAGACCGAGTTACCACATAATTGTTGCCAATTAACAACTACTGAAATGCAGGTGTGCCCAGACAAAGTAGTCTGTCTCCAACAGGTTTTGCGACTTTCAATGAAAAGTCATCGGCCTGTTATACTCGTTTCATAGTCCATGAAGCACCCACAGAAAATTTCTAGTGTATTTGTAGGGTGCCCTATCCAGAGGAATTTCTCCTCAGCAAAGGGAAGGGCATTTTGAAACATGAAATGCCCAATCTGATGGGCATTTTGTTTTTTTCCCATGTTACTTGGTGGATAATAGGGAAATTTTCTTTAAATAATTTTCTTCCAGTGCTTTACCTTAGGTGATTGCCTCAGAGCCACGCGCTCCCAAAATAAGTTCTCCTTAGCTCTGCCCTGGGCAGGTGCTTTTTTTGGAAACACCTCACTCCTCAGGCGTTACCCTACATATGAATTTGGGTGTCCAAAGGGAGAGTCGGGTGACCTTTTCAACAATGTCCAGCTGCACTAGATAGCAAACCATCTTGTGCCAAATTCACAAATGGCCACTTATGTCTAGGGGAAGGGCAGGTTCAGGGGGTTTTTTAATTGTTCTTGGGCATGGGAACTTAGGGATATATTCCCTCCTTCCCATCCCCACAAACCTGTAAGTTCACTACTGTAAAACGTGGTGTTGGATGGAGATTACAAACTCCACCAAACTCCCACCATGTCTCAGGGCAGTTCTTAGGATTCATAGCTGTAGTTCTCAAAAATCAAATAGCTGGTTCTGATATAGTACCATGGTTATCAAAAGTTCAAATACCTAAATCTGATATATAATCGCTGTTCTCAATTTTTTAAACAAGTCAAATAATAGCCCTAAGAACCAGCGGTGATTCTCTGATCAGGCAGTTCTTTGAGGCAGTTCTTTGAGGTTTTTTGAAATAACCAGAACCATTGATTCCTTAATTTTGAGTTTGTTTTCAAATACCAAAAACTAGTGGTTCTTTGGTTCTGATTTTTTAAATACCCAGAACCAGTGGTTATTAACAAAATCAAACCCATCACCCAACAATGACTCAGACTGCATTGGGTATCGCTTGGGTAACAGAGTTTGAATATTGATAGATATCGCATTCTGATACCATGATTGATACCCAGAATATCAGTTATTCCTTTTGTGAGAACTGGCAACTGAGACCGGAATGAGGTTTACATCCATTGAGAAAACTGAGAACCAGTTGAGATTTTTAAAAATTCATGGGTAAGGGTATCAAGATTAAACTAATTTAAAATCAGACTCTTGGATTTAGGGTGAATTTTTAATGAGGAATCTCTTGGTCGTTGCTATTCCTAGCCGTTGCACATTTAGGTTTTGTGAGCCTTTTTCCAAGACGAATAAAAAGCCCTTGGAGACAAGGCCTTTCGCATCCTGGAAGAAGGCTTTTTGCTTGCGTCACTCTCTCCTCCCTCTCTCCCGCTCTCATGCTTGCACTGCTGGCTTGTTCTCTCCTACTTTCGCATGTCGCACTATTCAACTATTCTCTCTTGCTCTTGTTCAACTCTGCTCCCTCTTGTTTTTGATTCTCGCATTGCTACTCTCTGCATGTTGCATTGCTTCACTCAAGTATCTTGCACTCTCCCTCTCCGTTGATCTCATGCTTTGCACAACTCTGGTTGTTCCCCTTGCTCTTGGCTTTTTGTTTTGTGTTTGCCTAGTATTACCCCCTTGCCCTTTGCTATAGGTGAAGGAGTGTGGAGCTGCAAATTTTAATTTTGTTTTTGTTTTTCTCTCGTTTGCATTTTTTTCAACTTTTTTCATTATTTTGATTAAGGTAAGCAGGCAGATATCAGAACACTTTAAAAAGGTTGAATCCTTGCACCTCAATCCTCTACTTTTAAAGTTTTAAAAAAATTGTAACTCTCCACCTCACGCTCCAACATCACAAAACATGCTCAATTTGCTCAAGAAACAAGGAAAATGTGGGATGTTTGGTGTAAAGGGGTTCAATGTTTGGTGATGGGTGAATTAAAACACATTAAAATTTCAAGCTTAAAATATTTGATCACTACATCTTGGCCTCTAAAATACAAAGAAGTTTTGTAAAGCTTTAGTAATTGGCACACTCATTAAGTTTTAAATCACTTAAAACAAATTAAAAAATGAGGAAGGCATCAATTTAGGTTTCAACAACTATAGGGGTCCATACTTGAAGCTATATATATGCACTTGGGAACATTGTTTTTTTTGTTTGAAATTTTGCCAAAATTTGAAAAGTAAAAATAAAAAGGGAATATTTTGTTACAATATTCCCCTTTTTTGAAAAAATTGCCAAATTTTGAGAAAACATTTGTTATAATTGAACTTCAATTTTACTCTAGTAGCATTTATAAATTAATTCTTTTTTATTTTTTACTTAGGTTCTAAAAACTTTAGCCATAAATGTTTTGCAGTTAATGTTAAATCCTTCAAGGGATGTTAACCAATGACACAACATGAAAAAATTGAAAAATATCATTGTTTGGGAAGCATGAACAAAAAGTTTTTTTGTTGGATTTTTTTACTAAACAAATAATCATAACAAATAGTCAAGACAATTTTGGCTTTAATTAAAATGGATTAGTTGTTTATGCCAAAAATTTGATTAAGTCCATGTTAATTGATATGATTCAAATGACTAAGTTTTTATTAATTGAAAGTATTAAAGTGCCAATTAACTATGGGAATAATAGTAATCTCATTTATTATATCAATAATTAATCCTTGAATATTAATTATTACATGTGGTATTCAATGATTTGACCACAAGGCCTTTTCACCTTCCCACTTACCTACTTACCACCTATGTATGTTTATATATTCATTTATTAAATTTTCCATGTCATTGTGATTATTTTTAGTCATGTATGTCATGGTCATATTTTTGCAATGATATAATTTGTTATAACTCATCATATAAGGTTGTGATCAAATGCTTAAAGCTTTGAATTGTGATTGAGGAAGTGAAGGTCCAAATCATAGTTGGGGTACACAAAAGGAATGTCTCACCCCAAAATTACTCTTAGGACACAATTTTAAATGACCATTATGATTACCAAATTATTTATTTATTAATTTTACAATATAGTTCATTAGATATTCACATTCTTCCTAATTAAAATGGTTGTAGTTATGTGTGATTTGGATGATTTTAAGGTGTCCTTAATTGTCATAAAACACTTTCCAAAAACCTTGTCTTGTTAAACAATTTTGTGGAAAAGGAACCAAAAGGAATTTTTATTTTCTTGCAAATTGTTTCATTTTTACGTCCATAAAATAGTAATGCATGCTCCATCTATTGGCCAAAAAATGAATCATTTTAAACTAATAGCCTTTCCATAAAGAAGATCTTTACAAAATGGGTAATATGGTTGCATAGGAAAGGACATGTTTTTTTCCTTATTTGAATAATTCTTTTGTTTCAAGAGACTTATATCTAAGTATAGTAAGAAAATAGGACAATTTAAGGTCATTTAAGATGGTGATGGAGCATGTTGTGAGCAGGAGGGGTGCTTGCAAAATGAATTAGGACCAGTCTTGCATCTTGGCCAAACCTAAGGTGTATTTTAATCGGGGGAGGGATTTTTAAAATGTCAAAAGTTTTGTGGAATTATTCGATTATTTGTTCAATTGTTATATGCATTATGTAACAAGTTATAATTGTCAACAAGAACTTCACACGCACTTTAGCAAATCTTTTTGTTACTTGTCATTGATAATTCATTTCACCCTAAGCATGGTGAATAAGCATGTAAGAAAGGTTGTAGGGTAGTTCACCAAACATCAACTTGTTGTAGATGTTGTTAAAAGGTTAAAATCGAATGTTAAAATACAAAAGCATAGAATACCACAAAGAGTCAAAGAAATTAGGTTGAAAGAAAAATTGTGGCTATTGTAAGGTGTGTCCAATAGTGATCAAGGTATTGTTGCATATGTTTGACAAGTTGCATTACCCTTCAAGAGCTCACATCCATGAGGGGATTGAATACCAAAATAAGGTTTTAGATAGATGCTTAAAACAACCTTTTTCTACAACCTCTAATGCCTAATTTCGTAATGAAAGAAAAGAAGCTACGACAATGTGAGGCCATTTGTGAGAATCTTGAAACAACATCAAGGGAATTGTAGTATGAGAAGGGTAAAGACCATTATTATGTTTCCACATTATTGCAACAACTTTTGTTTCTACATAAAACAATTCAAACATGCAAGCAGCCAAAAGTTGTGTATGGTTGAATTACAAATCCATTCAACAAGCCATGGAACATAGGCAAATTTTGAATAATGAAATAGAAGGGATGAAATGGGTTAAGTCTGACAAAAAGCAACAAAGTGATGCCATAAGTGAGAGTTTCAAGCAAATTGTGATAAGGTGGTGGATATATAGAAGAAATTAGGGTGAGCTCAAATGTGAAGGATGTGGTTCACCACTTGATTTCTCCAAATACTTGGGAGAAACATGTTGCTCATTTCTTGTAAGAAAGCTAGGTATTTTTTGTCTCTAACCTTTGAATTTTGTTTAGCAAATTCTTTTTTTTCATTTCAATTTTGTTCCAAACTTTTTGTTGCTCATTTTTACACTTCTTTTTCTTGTAGTTCTAATAGACAACCAAGCTTTCAAGCATAAAGTTTGTAGTTTACCTTTGTAAAAGTCTTTAAGAATTTGCCAATCTTCCAAGGAATTTTTCTAGGAATTTTGATAAAAAAAACCAATTCTTGTGAGTTTTCAAGAATAATTTAACTTTATTTTGTGTCTAGAGTCAAGTGTTTCTATTTAAAGGAAATAAGGTGACTCCAAAATTAATGAATTAGTTAGTATGTTCATGATCCTTTACATTATCAAGGTGCAATCCAAGTTGTATGTAGGATTTAGTTCAAAAATGTAATGCAAAGGTCTTCACGCTCATGAATATTGGTTCATTCTTTGTATAGGATTATCAAGGAATCCTAACATTAACTAGGACCTAAAGTGTGTTGAAGGACTCGTTGTAGGACCCATGACATTGGACCAGGAATGTTATTAGGAATTATTCTTTGGTTTGGTATTTTTTAATTTTTTTTATTCCTAACCCATTAGTCTTCATGAGTTCACATGACCTTAAATCTTGCAATGAGGAATTTTCATTATTTCCCAAGACCCTAATCTTTATCTACAAAACTACAATGCACTGTTAGGAATCCAAGATTGCACTTGGTCTTAATATTAAGAACTTAAGATTGTAGTTAGTTTTGATATTAAGATATCAAGATTGTACCTAGTCCTAGTACCAAGATCTCAATTTACATTTAGGAATTCAAGACATTTGAATTATATGAGCACAATGACTTCTACTTATTGTCCAAGAAGTATGGTAAGTATATAAAAATAAAATATTAGTCTAGGATTGTGAATTTCTTGTTCAGGAGTAACATCCTAGATTTGGATGGCAGTTGTATATACTCAAGACAAATGGCATTCAAGTAAGGATATAATGTTTCAATCTAACTTTGGAATGAAAGTGCCCAATTTGTTTCCAATTTTACATTTGATGCCTTTGTCCTTTCCAAAGAAATTGTCTTTAATCCACTCAATGTTTTTCTAGGGTTCTTTTAAAAGATTGATATGTTGGTGGCAAGAAGGGAAGGCTTCCTCAAGTGGCTTAGAAGTAGAGGAGAAGGAAAGAATGTTGACTACTAATACTTGCTTTCTCATTAGGTAGCAAACACATCATGAAGCTATAGTTTGTGAACTTGCAAGCACTTTCCTAAATTAGCTTAAAAGTAAATTTCCTTAGGTGAGTACTTTTGTGTCTTGCAAGCTTCTTGCGCTCTTTTAACAAACAAATGCCAATCTATGTCTTTCAATAGCTTTCATAGTACGTTCCACAAAATTATCTATACTATGATTTTCACTTTTGTGTGGGGTTCTTTTTACCTTATGTCATCATGAATTCTTCTCACTTCCCAAGAAAATGGTGCATGAGTTGTGAATGGATAATGCTTTAAGGAAGCATTATTGAACAATTGATGTAAGAACAATTTATTGTGGTAGATGGTGAGTCATAATCAACTTTTTGCACTTCAATGCATCAATAGGTGTGTGAATGGATAACACATGTTTTCTTGCTTGCTCCTTCCACCACTCAAGGCCCTTTGCAAGTATGTTATTAATCCATGTCACAAGTCACTTAATAGCAATTTGGCAATTGAATAGGACATGGATGTTTTTTAACATTTGAAGTTTGATATGTTACTAGTTTGATAGGTATATGACCTGATCCAACTCTAGTTTTAAACTATTGTGGTTGGTGGGGCTAGGTGGAACTATAGGAATATATCTGGCAAATGGGTACATGATAAAAATTAACACGTTCAAGTGACCTAATCTCACTATTGTCTAAAAGTTAATTGGATCTGAATAATTCAACTCTAGCCATAGTACTTGCTTTCAAAGTAGCTGCAACAACAATATAGGGGGTGATTTTGGCCATGATAAAAAAAGAAATTTTTTTGCAAAAATTGGGTATTAATTTAGGTGGTCACATTCTCCAAGTTATCCACATCTTGAGTTTGTTCATAAATTGTGGTTTGTATGATCCCAAGCCCTTTAAATCTTAAGTTTTGGGTAGAAATTGCATTATTCTAGTCTTTATTCCTTTTGCATGGATAAGCTAGGTCTATGATCTATTTTACACCTCCCTTCCATCATGGAATGTCTTGAACCCTTAATTAAAAGATTTTCGTCTCCTCCAATAAAGGAGTTCTATGATGAATAATGACTCTGAGTGTTGTTTTTATAAACAAATTAAGATATGGATCCTACCTTTTAGGCTGCCAAAGTCATCAATATTGTGGTTCTTCATAACCATCATCCAATATATCCATCAAAGTCTCATGAATAATCACGTTCTAGTTATTTAACTTTGTCAAGCAAGAAAGACGTTCATTATACCACAATATATTTTGTGCACCTATTTGTCCACTCAAATAGGTGCAATGGAGGTGTAATATCTATCTATCACCTATGAAGGAATAATAGTAAGATGAATGTTTCATCGAAGATTTGTAAAAGTGTCGAAAGGTGTTTTACTTTCTTTTACCACAAACTAAGTGTCATTAGTGTTCGCAAATCTTCGTGACATTATAAATAGAACACTACTATGACTAGCATTTTCCTGTGTGGAACTGAACCCCCTTCCTCCTCCTCCTTGAATTTATATAAATGCAAGTGAAATAGATGGGGTCATGATTGCACGAATCATGCCTAATGGTAGTTGTTATTATTTGTTGACTGTAACATCATCTACGTTATTTCTTTCACTACTTGGAAGGCTTGAAAAGCCACCTTGCATGAAGGTTCTTGCATATTAGTTGGACCAAAATGGAGTGTATTATGTGGCCAAGACATATGAGAGCCTTGGCTTACTAAAAATAAATGAGTTGGTATTCCAAAAGTACCCCCCACCTATTGTGGAGTTAAAAAGAGTCAAAGGAGGAAGATTGATTCATTTGAGGGTCTATAAACATGAAGGTATGATTGTCATACTCTTGGGGCTTGGTTATTATTTTGAATTTGTTCTCCACAAAAAATTGGTTTCTTGAAATTGTAATAAGTCTTCAATTGTTTGGACATGTGGGTGACACTTTGGCATAGAAAAGCACATTAGATGGGAACATGCACAACAAAGGATGAAAATGATGGGGTTTGGTTTAATGGAGAGCGAGATGGTGAACAAAGAGTCATTGTGTCAAGGTTATGGTCTTTATGACATGTTATCCTCTATAAAAAATGAAAAACATTTTCAAGAACTTGTGGTTGTGTTTAAGTTCAAATCTCATGGGCATATAGGTAATGATATGGCACAACCAAGCACGTTGAACTAGGATGAGAACTTCAGTCATGAACATGATGGAGATTGGTTAAATGGTAGGCAAGATGGTGAATGTAGACTCCTTGTGTCAACTTATTTCCCTTTGGAGCATGCTATTTGTTGCAAGATTCTAGCTACAAAGGTTTGAAATAGATATATAGTGTTTTGCGAAAGTAGGAGACTTTAGTATTTTGATATTTATGTTCCCTTTCAATTTGGTTTGGGATCTACAAGCTATTATCAATGCATAGGAGTTTGTGTAGAAGGTTATGGCCACATTTAAAGATGACACTTTATCCTTGAGATTTTTTTTGGAGGGTGATTTCCTACTTAGGATGTAATATACCAACCTAGGATTTTACACACTCTTTTTGTTCCACGAATGAACTGATTTGCTTTGGTCACATGTTTTGAACTCCTAGAATTGTTGTTCAACAAGGCCATGTTTTTTGACCCTAATGTAACCCTAGTGACACTTCCACTAGCACCACCACAAATATGGCAAATGGCTAATTTTGAACCTTACCTAGGATGCCCCCTTTGTGATGTTTTGCTTATTGTAGTTGTCACACAACTTGGTGAGCAATGTAGTTGGCCCACATCACAAACTTATCCTCACATGATTTGATAATGTCAATCATGCAAAATTAGTTTTTTCATGAGTTCATGTTTTTCACACATGGATTTTGTGCTTTTAAAACATGTATGATGCATGTATAAACAAAATGGAATATTTTCATCCACATGAAAACAATCC
>Ga0209611_10001498_pt1 | contig 40035 bp, 29 predicted proteins | sample S1TSphgellanicum_3_FD_187693 | JGI IMG/M metagenome (GOLD analysis project Ga0209611, IMG submission 187693) | Host-associated microbial communities from peat moss isolated from Minnesota, USA - S1T2_Fc - Sphagnum magellanicum MG (SPAdes) (version 2) | ecosystem: Host-associated > Plants > Peat... | reverse complement strand
TTCCAACTCCAAAAGAAGTGAAGAATTACAAGGAGCTTGTTGAAGTTTCATCTCCCAATAAGCATATTACCTCACTTTGTTTGCAAAAGTCCAAAACATATGCTGCTGCAAATCCCGCCATCAAGAAAGAACTTAAACTTGTAGAATAAGATGTTAGTGAAGAAAACATTGGTGGTAGTAGTGATCAAGATGACATTGGTGATGCTACAACAAAAGAAGAACTTCAAGAGCAAGAAGAACATGATTAGGAGCATGATCAAGAACATGAAGAGCATGAAAATTAGCTTCAACTTGCTTCCAAGAAAGTTAAGATCTCTCCTTCCTAGACACAACAAATAACCAAGAGTGGAGATCAAGGGACAATGGTATTAAGAAAAGGTAAGAAGAAAACCAAACTAGCTACAAAAAAGATTACCACTACAATAGTCACTAAATGCAATGCAACCATGAAGAACCACCAGTCAAAGCGCCTAGAATAAGACTGCATTTTCTTTTGCATATGCTCATGTAGAGTTTGCTTCAATGTATAACCTTGGTAGTTGACCATTTCAATTTTCTAAGAACAACTAAGCATGTATAATACCTAGAATTTTTTGCAAAAACTAGTTTCACATGGACAATTGTTTTGCATAGTTTTGGACTTTGAATGCTAAAACAATTTGTTTTTTTAGAAGGGAACATAAAGCTTGAAGGATTCTGGAATCTCAAGGTTTGGGCTTATGGCATTGTGGGGTATTTTTGTTATTAAACCATATTTTCTTTTCAATTCAACTTGATGTACCTTCATCCTATTGTTTTGTTCAAACATGTTGCAACTAGAAATGTATTGTCTTTGTAACGTACATTAAAGGTTTTTCAAGTTGGAATTTACTTTTCCAAATTCACAACTAGTTCATTAACCTTGACATTTGGTCAATTCAGCCCTAGTAGACAACAAACTATATGTGATTATGAACTCCAAGGATTCTTTGGCGATAGGTTGTGTCAAATTTGGCAAATTTGAGGTAAAGTAATTTAAAATTTTGGGTTAAGAGAATTGAATGACTAATTGAAAGTCTTTGTGGAAATATGAAGCAAATTATTAGTTGTTTTTTGTTGTTTGTTTTATTATGTTTACAAGATGCCTTTTTGTCACAAAGAATGTTGCAATAGTCCAATGTGAAACAATTTGATCAAGTGATTAGATTTAATAAATTATATTACTCTTATGTGTAAATGAATTTCCTTTGCCATATTGCTGGCCAAGAACATATACAATTTTTTTTAGTGTATCAAGTTATAGTTCATGGACATGGTTTGAATGAACTACATTCAAATTGAAAGCTACTTCTTTGGCCATATTTGAGAATGCTAATGTTACTAACACTAGTAGTTCAAGAATGTTATAGCATGCAAAAAGTGAAAATTTTGGTGCAAACTTTGCTATTAGTCCATCTTTACATATCAAATTAATTTATAATCCAAGTTGGTTTCATCTACAACAAATTTAGAGCTAGAATTAATTCTTACAAACATGCCTATTTCCATTGGAGATGGGAAAAGGTCATCAATTGAAGATGAGTTTGGAACCACTATCCTCTTAAGAGAATAATTAGTTGCCTTCATTGGCTTTCCAACCCCAAACCCTTGGAGAAAATCATCATACATAAGCTCCAAATGAAAGGGGCTCATTAGAAGAGATATGATTGTTGTCAATGACTTATGGGCTTTTGGTTTCTTAAACCCTCCTAAGAGATCCCCATCAACAAAACTATGAATAGGACCAGGTTGGAATGAAATTTATTAAATGCAATTGGGCAAGGAGATACATAGACAATGAAGCATGATTTATTATGAAGGGGTCAAGAAACAAGCTGCACACATTGCACATTGTTGAAATGAATGGAAAAAAAGTTGGAATGAAGACATTGTATTTAGTAGTTACTTTTTGCAATGGTGTAGGAGAAATGTGATGACTAGGAACAAACCTTGTGTGACCTTGGAGCCTTAAGTGTCGTTTCAAGAGAGTATGGATGTTCAAATATCCAAGTCATCATCGTTTGAATGGAGTGGTGTAGCCAATTTGGGATTTTTGAAAGCATGAAAAGGGTATAGCTTCTTGATATGAAGGATTCAGTGACAAATGAAAAGCCAAAATACTTGATATGTGGTAACATGAATGTAAGTGAACTCCTAAATGCTTTAGAGTATGCTAAGATAAACCTTGTGAGAAATTCAAGTAATTGGTTTTAGGATGGAAGTAAAGATAACTTACTTCCATCAAATTAAAGAGGCCCAAGAGCAGCAATTAGTCCACCACTTGGAAAGCAGTGCTCTTGGGAAGAAATGGCATCTTTGAGTTACACTTTGAGGTATTTAACTTATTCACAAGAAAAGGTGACAGTTTTTTATGTGAGTATGTGGATTGCCTTGCAAAAGATGCAGCAATGCTCTAAGCCCTAAGAACCAATGTGAAAGAATTCTCTTACCTTATTATCAGCTAGACTCAATCATTCAAGGTAGCTTAAGAATCTAATCCATACTTCTCTCTTCAAATTTGATCACTGAAATATCCACTACTAGAAATTTTGTCTTTTGCAACTTGTCTTATGCAACTAAAAAATGTCGCATGCAACTACACATGTTGCATGCAACTCCAAAATAGTTGCATGTGAGATTTTTTAGTTGCATAAGACAAGTTGCAAAAGACAAAATTTCTAGTAGTGAAATGGGTTTTTCAAAATGCCGGTGCTTTATGTGTCTCCTCCAAATACAACAAAAATATGCTATAGAACAATGTGTCCTCCAAATACACTACTAAATTTCTTATAAGTTTTTACAATGGAAAAAAATGGGGCCCAAAAATAATTATACGCATTGGTCATTTTTTCCTTGGAAGAACTTAGAAGCAATTAGAAAGAAATAGAAATGGAAAAGAAACAATGGACTGAATTATTCTCCTTGAAAATGATTGAAAAATGCCAATATCAAAAATACAAAATCCAAGTTCGTACAGTAAAAGTATAAAAAGTTGTACATGTACACTCCAGATCGTATGCGTACAAAGCCTCGGTCACGAAACCCTAAAGTAGAGCGTCCCCGACAAGTGTTTTCCGACTGTGTTCGATCCTGATACATTCGAGCTATACCGACGAGAGCGAGTTTGCATTTTGTTTGGTGTTGGAGACACCAAGCTTGTGCTGGAGCTTCATCATAAAAGAATTTCGTAAGGTGTGTGGGTTGTGTCCAAAATTGTGTCTCAATATGTTGTCAACAAGAGAAAAACACCTTCGTGTATGATTGGTTTTGTGTCCTTTGCAAATTTTGATTCAATCGACTTTTGTAGTTGATCTCGATGTTTTGGAGGGTTTGGCTTTTTCTCGGAAATCTTGTAGATATGTGATCCAGATGTGGCTGTGTTGCAAATAACTGAATTGAGATTTGGTGGACTTGGCAGGAAACACATTAGGGTTTGTTCGGAGCTCGAAGACTCAAACATGGCCTTGCAATGGATGTTGTTGGGCGTGGTGGCAGGTGCTGAGGCAGTCGTTCTTTTGCTGTTGACAGCTCCGCTGCCACGACCACTTGCCCAACAGGTAGTGGAGTTTGTGCGCAAAATTTTGCAACCTGGCTTCGCCATCATCCCTTTTGCAGTTTTCCAGCTCCTAGGTCAGCTTCCCACATCTCTGTTCAACCCTAGCATCTGAGGATGCAGGTTCAATACTAACATCTGAGAATGTGTGGAAATTCCTATCTAGAGACCATGTCTATGTGCATGACACATGATGATGATTGCATTACCTATGTCCCTTGAGTGCTAGCTGGCATCATGACTGAGTGAGTCTTCCCATTGCTTCTGGAAGTGTCACAGAAACTTAGGCCACGGATTTTGTATAATGGTTTGTCTAGAAACTAACTTGGGCAGATTGTTATGTACTTATCTAGCTCTACCCTCTGGAGCTAATGAAGGCAGTGGGTAGTCATGGCACCTCATCATTGCTATTCATGGTGAAGGTGAAGGTTTTACACTTTGTGAGGGACTCTCATAAGATTACAACCACACTCATTGCCATGTTACCTTCAAAGTGTTGTTGTGGAGATTTCTGATTTCTCTGCAATCTCATAGATATGATGATGACATTTTGTATTGACAATATGGTAATGCAGAGATATACTGGAAGAATGAACACCGTATTAATTGTGCCAAAGATGTCTGCACCACATTGGAGAGAGATCGCTTTCAGAGATCTGTAAGCACCTTTCTGTAGTCTCTCAGAGCATGCAACCACATCTCTTGTTTTTGTGCTCATTTTAGACCATCTGGATTCTGGTTATGTTATGGTTTAGTTTACCCTACATTTCAGCTGAATGCTGCCACAAATTGTCTTCATGATTGGGTTCTTTGAAACATCATTGAACTTTTGACATTTGTGGCCTGGAATTGGATCTTTTTGTTTGGTTATTTTTCACACTAGCTTTTTTTATTATTGTTCCAATCCCTTAGGTTAATGACCTTGGGCACCTGCACCTAACACAAGTTCCATGTCCTTGTACCTTACACACTAATGTACCCAGGTTTTCAAGTCGGAGCGGAATACACTGTTGGCCATTGCAGCAGTTCTTCTATATTGGTATCTTTTTTACCTTTAAGCTCTCACTACTGATGATAGCAAAGTAGCAGTGGGGATTTCCCAATGACTTTCAAGAATGCATGTAAGCATGCATGCAACTGTTACCATAAATGTTGGTGTGGGGTTGCAACATGGGATGATTTATTATGGGCAGAATATACCTTGAGCTCTTGCATATCAAAAATCTACAAGGCTGCTCAATGTAATAGTCGATAGCAAAGCTTAGCATGACCACTCAATAAGTATGGGCCCACTTGGATTCATTGTGAGAAGGGTACATTGTTGGGCACTCACGGTGCCTCTGTTTAGTCAATGTGGAGTCTCTTGTCATTTCCAGTTTCAGTTCTAAGTTAATCTGTATGCATGTATCAGAGGAATGGATTTTGAAGTGGCAGATTGGTACAGTAAAATTTTTGTCTGTACTGGTTTCAAACAATGAGTTGTTGTGTACTTATTCTGGTAAGGCTTTCTTTTGACAGGTTGATATTCCGGGTGACAAAACTGCAACAAGATGTGTTACAAGCAGATGAGAGGAAAGATAACATAGCCAAGAGAGTGAAAGATGAGTAATTTCACCAATTTTTGAAGTCTCCATGGATATTGGGCATTCTTTCTGTGAGTACGTGACTCCCACAAGTTCTCTTCAAGACAGGTGTTGATGAATCAATTTCTGATGCAATTAATTGTTCTCCACCTACCCGCACAGAAATGGTTGTGTGCCCATCTTGTTGTATTTGTGTTGTTCATAGAATATACCTTTGCAGGCTAGTCTTCTTTCTTTGAAGGCAGTAATGATGTACATACTAAGTCTTGTAATTCTGGTCATACATTAGTAGTATTCAACCAGGGGCCTTTTGCTGGTATTTTCTCAATAATCACCTTGTCAGGTTTGCAGCACTTTTGAATGAAAACAGAGTGCTGATACATTTGCCTCTTGGAGGTCCTTTGTGGTCCCACCAACTTATTGAATGCTTAGATTATTTGGAAACTGCTTTCACAAAACTTTTTCTTTTTAATTTTTGAAGATTTCAGTGGTTGGAGTGCAAGAAGAAAATAACACAAGGTTGTAGAGTACTTGTTCAAAAGGCATCCTTGAAGATAAAATTGCCCATGAAGTGAAATGACCCTGTATGAAGAAATGATCTTGTTTATGGAATTGTAACATGATGTCAGTCTTTGGAATTCCACTGTCCAAGAATTTGCCATACATGCACAGCACACTAAAAGCCTCTTGGAGTTCGAACAGATGTGTCAACAGGCTGTAGAGAGAGATATGCTCAATGTGTTTGACATTCTGACAGCCTGATAGCAAGAAGCCTAGTGGATATGAAGCATGGTGGCTGGAATCCATGGGTCTTTTGTTTGTGTACACAGTTTTTCTGCAACATTATTGCTTCTTGAGTGCCACTAACTGACTTGAATGAGTTGTCCCATTGTGTCTAGAGATGTGACACACAATCACAATGCAGATTTTTGTAGAATTGTTTGCAACAATATTTTGAGATCATTCTATTTTTATCTATACGCCCATTGTCACAAGCTGATGAAGTCAGTAGGGGGGAGTAGTGGCAGCCGGTCACTGCCACTCATGATGAAGGTGATGTTCTAAAGAGGTGCATGACCAACCACACTCATTCTTACTGCGTTTCATCTGAGTGTATATGTTCAACAACAGAGGTCAGAAAGAGTTGTCAACAAACAAGTGCAATCACCTACAAGTGCAACCAGGTGATGGTCTAATACTCTGTGAGTGACTGACCACACTCAATTCTTATCATGTTTTAGTCTCTGTGTCACATGTTCAACTATGGAAGTTGGAAAGGGTTTTGTCAAATAAACAGGCAGGTTTCGCACCTGGATTGCTGTGAACAATGAGAGGTGCATACTGCATAAACTCTCGTTGTTGCCAAGAACAGATTTCAAAATGACTGAGATCAGAGCAGAAGTTTAGAGATTGCCAAAGTTGGCAGGAAGTTTTGTGTTTCCTGACGATGAGGAAGAAGCAAAGGTATTTTGTTTTGGTACCATATAATGAGAAGAAGCAGTCTGTTGCATTCAGGCTCCTCCTCAGAACAGAACTTGGTGCCACTCTGCATTTTCAAGACTTTTGCTGGTAAGTAGGTACGTGGCAACATGGCTAACCCTCGCTTTGTGTTCGCTTAGAGAAGAGAGAAGAGCTGAGAACAAGACTTGATTAGGTCAATGATGAAGCAAGCGAGCGAGAAATGCAATTGTACGACTACCCCATAGGTGATTTTCTGTCGTGACCACGCACGCAAGAACGTGTCTGCACAACCACAATTTTGACCTCAAAGAAAAGGATCCACGACGCAAAAGAAAATGAAATCTCAGCGATGATCGATCCTTACATTAATTGTTTTTCTCTCGTATTGAGCTTTAAGCCTAATCTTGCGCTAACCCTAATGCGGGAGCTGGGAAGGACAGGCAAAGTGGTGCTTGAATCTTTGAAAGCAACTTTAGAGAGCTTGATGATGTGCTCGAATCTGGAAGCATTGCCAACTTGGTGATGGTGCTTTTTCAGTACGGGATTTCAGTGTAGTAGTTCTCAACAAATTTGCAGAGATAGAGAGAGAAGCTCAATTTGTGTTGACCCTGTTTCGGAAATGCGGACTCGTCGTTTTTGTGCTTTGAAAGGCATAGAGATTTGGCAACAACGCACACTTGGAGCATCTGATGATGCCAGTAACTAGTCAGGTACTCATCTTCCTCTCTCTCTGTGTCTCTCTCTTATGGTTGTTGTTTCTGTTCCTTCTTCAATCACAGTGCGTGAATATCATCAGAGGTTTGATAGAAGGGCGGACTAGGCATGCAGAACCAAGTGGTGGGGCCTGGAAGTGGTCGTCATATGGCTCTGATCGCTGGCAAGTCTGCGGCATTCAAGGAGAAATTTGTCTCGTTGTATGAAGATGTCTTTGCTTTGCGAAGTGTTCTCCAAACAGCAAAGGATCAAGGCATTCAAGGCCACACGGCGATTGCTAGATTCTGGGACGAATTGCTGCTTCTCAAGGTGATGAGCTTTTTGTCACCAGATCCAGATTTTGCACTGATGAATTGAGAGATAATTCTTCATGATCACATTCACGTGCCTAATAGGGTGTGGATCTATATATCTCTTTCTTTGCAGGTCAATGAGGCATTTCTCTCGCGGTGTATCTCACAAGCATCAGAGGAGCAACTGAGGGGGAATCTGCAGCCTGTCATTAATGATATTTTTGCAACCTGTGTAAGGTGCGGTGAGCAATGCAAAAGTCTTTTGATTGTTACAACTGACTTCTGTGACTGTATTCACCTCTTTAGGCAGTCATGTTGTTGTCTATCTTAATTTTTAATACCAGTGATGTTGTGCTTCTCCCACAGATATTTGAATGATGGCAATTTCATCAGAGTGGCTCATGCACTGGAGACATTGGCAATTCTGCTTCGAGAAATTTTCAAGAAGCGTTTCAATGAGCAGGTTTGTTTGATGCTGTGCTGATGTACTTGTGACCTCAGGATGTTGTGCAATGTGTTTCTTGTAGATGCAGGAGCAGGTGTTTGTAACAGAATTGACAAGGTAATCATGTGTTGCAACGTGCAGGGTTTCACCATCCTCATACTGGTGGCAGGATCAGTTGATAATGCAGACAATTTTTTCCGACGGTTAATCATGGGGATTGTGGGCCTGCTGACAAGGGATGATGTACCAGTGCTTGTCAAATCCTTGGGTGTTAAGTAAGTAGTCCATATTTGGGCTGTGAATTATGCAAAGCTCAGACTAGTCTTGCTGCTCTGTGGCTCTTAACTAGGTTGTTGCCATGGCCATTGTAATGTACAGGATACTGTACTTGCAGAGTTTGTGTAAGCAAGTGATGAAAAACTTTGGATTGGTTTGCTTACTGGAGTTATGGATGATGCAGGGTGTACTTGACCATCTTAACAGCCACACATAATGTGAACACCAATCCCATAGCAAGCTACCTCTTTATCTACAATGTGTTTGATGCACTTGTTGCTGTTTCCAACTTGAAGCTTGCTGGTGAGCGGAGTAGGGTGGAGCTTGATGCTACTCTGGTTCTCATTTTGCTTCTTTTATGGAGAGAGAGCTCAAATCCATATGCAGAGCGGATTCTATCACCTGTGTCTCCAATCTTACCCCTTCTCCACACAGTAGCCTCACTCCTCTCTCCCTTGAATAATGTAACACCAACTGATTTCACAAGCTCCCTCTCAAGTCTCAGCTTGACCCGGAGTGATGGAAGTGTGTTTGGGTATATTGGTAGCCTTTTTGGGTATGGTGCCACTCATCAGGACACCAGTCGCAATGTTGTGTCAGGGATCACAGGCCCTGAAACCCTTGACACGGAGTGGTGCAACACAACAGCTGGTCTCCTGTTGCTCTATTTTCTCTTCTACCTGAACCCAATGCTGAAATCAGCGCAGGTACTCTTTTTACCACTCTTCTGTAGGAGTATGTGTGCCATGAATTCACAAGCCATTTTCTTCCTAGGAGTCAGGTGCAGAATCTAAATTCAAACTCAAGGCTTGTGTTTGGACCTGACACATCTGCCAGGTCTTAGGTGACAGATTGACATCTTTTGCGTATATTCTACTATTTCTTGTGTCACCATAACAGTGTCTTCATTTTTGGTGCAGGTTTGGCCATCATCCAACTTTAACACTGTGCAAGGGGTTGGTGTGCCTGGGCAGTCTGTAACGCTTCTCTGGATGGAGGTTTTGAGGTCAGATTAATTCACAGGATTCCTAATGATATCTTCCACAGTGAGTTTGGCAGTAACTTTGGATACATAGATGGTCTGTCTGCAGACATTATGTGATAAACTTTCAGACTGGCTTGGTTATCGGTGCAGTTAAAACATGAAAGAAGTACCTCTGTGTGTGTGTGTGTGTGTGTGTGTGTCTCTCTCTCTCTCTCTCTTCCAAGGTTAGTGAACAGTGAGATGACAGGGTTTATGAAGTGCAGTCTAAAGACTATGAGCTCAAGAGTGACTTTTCACATGCATTGAAATAGAGAGAGGGGGCCTCTGTAGTGTCAATAACCATGAGTTCTTTACCTGCCCAGGTCGTTTTTCTCCATCTCTAAAGAAATTATCTCCCAGCTAGCAACATCAGGTGTTTCAGGAGTTTTGCGTGCAAAGCTTTGCTTGACCATTTTACGCTGTTTGGTTGAGGATCGTGTGGCATCTGACTTCCTGTCACAGTGTGATTCTCGAACTTTCATGGCAGACCAGGTACCAAATCTGAGTACTAAAGGATCCTCACAAGTTTGTTTGCAGTTCATTCGTTGTGGGTGTTAGCCAGTGTCTCAACTGAGTTCTTCCCATTGCTTCTGGGAAACAGAAACTCAGGCTGCAAACTTTTGTTTGATTGTTTGTCTGGAATTTTGGGCAGATTATTCTATACTTATCTATGAGCACTGTTGGGAGCTGATGAAGTTGATGGGGGGTCATGGTAGCTAGTCTATGCTATATTCATGGTGAAGGTGATGGTTTGGTACTTTGTCAGTGGCGCTCATAAGGTTATGACCACACTTTTTGTTTGTTTTGGTTTTGCTGGAACTGACACAAAGGCTGCCTTCAGAGTTTCCTTGTGGAGTTGCTTTATAATCTCATAGATAAATTCATCTTGGTGGTCAATGTTGTGAATACTGGAGGTTATTCCTGCCAAGCATGGCTGTGAAACACTGTTGAAGGCAATTGATTACCAAGCCAATACAATGAGAGTCAACAGTAATAGAGATCTGGGTCATTGCATGTGGTGTAGCAGTCACTCTATTAATTTGTCATACTGTAAACAGTGTTTCCAAATTGTTGAAGTCATATGGATTTGCATTAGCATGTGCCTTGTGAAGTACGTTAAAATGTCATACATTTCTTGACTGACATGCCTAATCAATCACTTGCCAGGTATCCTCAAATGGTTTGACAGGTATCCCAGTTGTTATTCAGTTCAAGAGTGTCACAAGCCTTATTGTTGAACTTGGGGCAAATGTACTGGCTTTGAAGCCCATAGCTCCCCACTTGGACCCAGATCTGTTTTATCGTGCAGCTATCCTAGTTCCCATTGTCTTCAACAGTTTGAAGGTGAGGGGATTTCAGCTTTCATCTAGCAGCATGAACTTTTTTGCCCTCTGGGATGCCCTACTGAAGACCTGTGAGTGGTGTGGAGATGAGAAAGCCTTTCAACGACCAGGGGTGCCTGAATTAGCTGGCCTGACACTTGGGATAATTGAGATGTCTCTTGGGAGCAACCCTGAAATATGGGCTGCGCCTGATGAAACAGAAAGGCTACATGCTATGGTTATGGCTCACATCATGTCACTGGAGCACCTAGTGCAGACGGCAGCCAAATCTGTCGTCAGGAGTCACATCCAACTTGTAAGAATCTGCCTGTGAAATAAAGTTTCAACACATCTGTCTGTTGTTTTTGTGTGCAGGTCTGAAATATGTGTTCTCATGAAATGCAGGTTAATGTGGCAGCTGTGAAGTACCACTACGAGGTTCAAATTGCAGGGTTGGGTGTTCGGGGGCAGGCTACCATGGAGCAAGCTCTTGTGGGTGTGAGGAAGAAAGGAATAGCAAACCTCAAGTTGAAGTCTGTGCATACAGGTCCTGGTCATTCATACATGGAAGGGATGGTCGAATTAGGACTCCTAACCAACTTGGCTCGTTCACTGCTGATTGAGCATCGAAAGCAATCCAGCATTGGAATGCCAAAGCTTGAGTTGGAAGCTACATAGTGAGGGTGCAGCTTCAACCTGAACACTACGGAGTGGAACTTTGTCAAGAGGCATCCAATTTGTGAGTCACCAAATTGTCTGGGATCTCTTGCTAAATTGAGAGTTACTATTTTCATCCAGGAATTGCTGCATGTAAGTTGTTGACAGCTGGATAGGTCCTGTTATTGTTCAACATAGTTCGGAGTCTTGTGACTAGCTCCAGCCAGGGTCTCCTATGTGTCTCCAGGTTATCAAGCAGCATTCAAAACAAATGTGTGAAACCCCAGGCCCTTCAATCCACTATTGGCATGATTGATGGTACATCTTAGCAGACCAAGTGCACTTCCTGACTTGGGCTGCACTTTATCATTACTCAGTACTTGACCTGTTTCCGTATATGACATTTGAATGCATACTCTTGTAGATGCAGTTGACTGCAGAAATTCTGCAATTCATAACCCAGTTACAAACAGCCACTCATGCTTGGCAAAAGCTTCAACTTGTGTATATTTTTTGTGAGTAAACTCTGAAAATTTGGTGACCAAAATGCATGCCATGCTTCAGTCTACTATTCATGATGATTCTTGAACTAATGGTTGTCCATGGGAGGTCCTTCCAGAGTCTTGAACCACATGAGCCATCTGTTGTTCAAGGTTCGAATATGGACTTGGATTCCTGAGCCATGTGAACATGTTCTCCAAGTCTCAAAAGCGAGCTTGGAGGTTGATAGTGATGGTAATCGCTCTCCCATCACCATCACCTCCCAATGCAACTACTAGCACTAGCCTCATGTGTTGGAGTTCACATCTGACGATTAGCTGGGACAAAGATTATAGAGCATATATGAGGAATTTAAAAAACCAGGGTCCTTCTAAAGCCCTATAAGGCAACAACTCATGCTTCTTAAACCAAGACAAGGTGCAAGGCACGCTTGCTAACACATCATGGAATGATGGTGGCCTACATGGACAAGTTGATGTAATGGGATTGTCATGAATGACATCCAGCAACCAACTTCAACCTAACTTAAATCATATGACATATGTTATGAGATTTACAATTCAATCAATGTCCAATTGATCCATCATCAATAGGTTTGTCATTCATGGATGAAATTCACTCATCATGATTTCAATATTCTTCTAATGATTAAAATCATAAATCATTGTCCATTTTTCAATGTGTCATTAAGATCATATTCGTGTAGGGTTGGATTTCACTTTAGGTTCATTTTGTTATGGTATGTCATAGCCCTTTTGCGAATCCTTGTCACAAGGACCATATAAATGAAGTGGTGGGGATTAATTCAAGAAAACAAAAATCAATCGGTTTGCATTGTTGCCTCCACTATGAATTTCTAAACATTTTAGCATGTGGAAATAATGTTTATTAGTAAAATTTGTTAATTTCTTTTCTTTTGTATTTGTGTGGCCACCATTGCTTTAAAGTTCTCCATTGAAGGATGTAATAAATTGTGATAAATGATGGAATTGTGTAGTATGGTTAAGTAATTTGAATGCAAAATTAAATTGTAAAAAAATTAGTTTAAAGAGTATAGTTGAGCCCTTAATTGTCACCACAAATTTGTTCCATGACAATGAACATTGCAAATAAGTGCAAATGTCATAAACATTAGCTCTAATGGCATGGGATCAAATTCTAGTGACAAGAAATTTGAGGAACTAGTATATTATGGGAAATTTTACATAATTCTTTATGGTTCTCTATAGACAATTCCACAAACAACTACCTAATTCTTTCTTTTCTTTCCCAATAGCTACCTCACTCCTTCCCTAATAATTATTTCATATCCGTTTTTAACCTTGGTTGTCAAAGTTGAAAGTTGATCATCATTTGTAGTGTGCAATAACATGGAGCCCAAGTTGGGTGAATATGGCATCATGACAAAATTCCAATGACAATGATAATCAAAACCATTAAAGGTGAGGCAAGTACATGGTCCATTTCACATTGTCATCCATTTGATAATTCCACATCAAAAGTTGTATTCAAAGGTGGTTTAGTCAATTCCCAAGCAAGAAGGCATTGTGACAAGGAATAGTTAGCAAAAGGAAGATGTGACAATGTGTGTCTCCTTTTAGTTTACTTTCAATCACAAAGTGGGATTTGTGATGTTTTGTTTGAAAAGACTCATGTTTTATTTGTGAATAAAGGAAGAAAAAAAAGAAAAGCACTTGCATGCACGCACACACAACATGGGTTATTGACATGTTCCCAAGTTCCTAGTTAGACCCAAGATGGATCTAACTTATTCAAACAATGGAATTGTGATGAACTTTGGGCATGCTTTTAGCTCTCAACATTAAAAAGGGTAGAGGGGTGTGCTAAAGCTCTGGGATGGGATTAGGAAGAGTGACAAGCTTTAGTTACCTACTGAAACCTGCATCAAATTGACCAACAAGTTGGTTAGATCACTTTCTGGAACATTTCTACTACTAGGACAAGCCACAGGCAACTTTGGACTCACAAGACTCACCATAACCTGGACTCAAGGGAAGCCACTACTTTCGCCCATATAGTATTCTTTGTGCCTTTTCGCGACACTTACATCCGAATGGCTTTTTGTCCCGGGACTCCCAAGGAGGAGTTCCGAAACTGTCCAAGCTTGAACTTTTAGAACTTTGCAAGGTCATAACTCTTTGTTCAGACCTCCAATTGGGATGAGGTCTAAAGCAAACTTGTAGCTCTCCTCAAAAGCTTTCCAACAGTGTATCACACTTCACCTGCACACACCAAGGTCAAGTCGATTCTTGACTTTTAGTGGGTGGAAGTCAAATTGCCAATTTGACTCTCGGCCCTTCTTTTTGCCATAACTTGTGCTGTAGATGTCCAAATGGCCCATGCGAGCCCATTTTCGACATCTACACTTTGATAGTTTTTCAATGATATAAAGAACACTTTAATGCGAGGTGTTTTGACCCTTGTAATCGAATTATGAAATTTCAAAAATCCTAGAGGACTCCCAAGTCCCCATTTTGGGAGTGTGAGTTTCATCCTCACACCCTTTCAAAGTAGGGTTGCGATAGTTATGTATAGTAATAGGGTGGAAAGTGTCCCATTTTGGCAAGTGAAAAATATCATGGAGATTTAGGCCTCACATAAATTTGTCATTGAAACAATCTTGGGTTAGGACATAGTCCAAGATTTATTTATGGTTTCCTTGCATTCAACTTCAAGAAAAAAAATAAGAAAAAAAAGTTTTTTAATTACTTATTTAGTCAAATTGACGCACTCCCAACTCCTCAAGGGACTCAAATGTGAACCCAAGTAGAATGCAGCGGAATAAGGAGGAGTCGGAACATGCTCCCTAGCTCACAACCTTTTGAGGGGTAGAGGGGTGGGTTGGAGCTCCGGGATGGGACTAGGAAGAGTGGACAAGCTTGACTCACTCACACGGACCCTCCATGAACCACTCCAAGTGGTTAGTCCAAAGTTGGAGCACCTTTGGTGCTAGGAAGAGCCACGGCCCGGACCTTGGGGAAACCATCACCTTCCCCTTTAGAACTCATCATGGAACCTTTTTGGTGTTGGGACAAGCCACAGGTGAACTCGGACTCACTTTGAACACACACACACTCCGGGCTCGGGAGTAAGCCACCACCTCACTCCCTCGGTGGGGAAGCCAACATCTTCCCCCCCTTGGGGAAACCAACCACTTCCCCCTTATAATATACTCTGTGACTCGTTGCGGGGGTGGCATCCAAATGGCCATTTTGTCCCGGGACTCCCGGGACTCCCGCGTGGGAGTCCCGAAATCGCGCATTTTCGGGACTCCCGCGACTTTGAAGCTTCATAACTTTCGGAACAGACCTCCGATCGATTTGCCGTCTAAAGCAAAGTTGTAGATCTCGTCGAGACCTTTCCAACGGTATGTTGCACGTTCTCTGCAGCCAAGTATTTCGCGTCGATTCCCGACTTTTAGTGGTCGGGAGTCAAAATTGGCGGACTCCCGGGAATTCGACTCCTGGGCCTTCTTTTGGCCATAACTTGTGTTTCAGATGTCCAAATGAGCAATGCAAGCCCATTTAAGACATCTACACTTCAAGACCTTTCCATTGATATAAAGAGCGCAACAAACCATGGAATTTTGACCCCTCAAAATGCTCTCTGAAATTTCGGGAGTCCTTTTGGGACTCCAACTCTCACCAACTCCCAACGTGGGAGTTCACTTGGGAGTGTGAGGGTTCACTCCCTCACACTCTTTGGACTGTTTGCACTCCCGGGAGCATGTGATGTGACTCCCAAGTCTACTACTAGGCCCGCAACCTTGCAACCCCCCCCTTGCCTTGGTCGCAAGCCAAGGCTAGGGTTGCGACACAAATTGCAAGTAAGGATTTTGACATAGGAATTAAGATTGAGAGAAACTAATTATAGTTGATAAGCATTTATTTGCATAATAGTAATTGGATGAAGATTAAAGGTTTGGAACAAGACTTGAAATTAAGGTAGATTGTCCATTGTTGATTGTAAAACACAACAAAATGTTTCACCCTCTTCATTTATTCCAATAAAAATTTCCAATGTTTTCTTTGAGCTTTGTTGGTTTCATTTGTGACTATCATTATTGACCACAATGATTATTAACCATCCAATGACTAGGCTTTCAAATTTTTGATACCCTTATTCATAGGATATTCTATTAATGATGGAGCTAAATATTATTATACTAAACTACATTTGAACCATTTTTTTAGTGTGCTATTAGTAAGATTTCCTTGTTATGAAAACAAGAGAAGTTAGTTGAATGATATTTGATTTTGTATGGCCAAGTAATATTGAGGCATTTAGTAAAAATTCCACAATGTGTAGCAATGAGCAAATAAGAGTTGAATGTAGTAAGGTGCAAAGAGAAACATATCAATGAATTAGATGTTTTTAAAAATATTTTGATGCTAAACAAGTTGTTAATTCAATGCTAAGTTGCCTTTTTATATGCTCACAAGTATTTATTTGTGACAAACAATAACAAGTTTGTGATTTGACGAGATTTTTTATCAAAATAATCAAACTATAATTTCCTCCACCCTTACATTGAGCAACAAATTGAGTTACAACATGTATTTAAACATAGAAAGTGATGCCTTATGGTTAAGAGATTCCCTTATCTCATGCAAATGTTTGGTGATGTCCAGATTTTGTATTGCATTAAAATTTGAAACTTCTTGTTAAAATTTCTTGAGCTTTCAAGAAATCAAAATTTTTTTTACTAGAAAAATGGATAAAAAATACCAATTATGAACCTAGTCCAACTTGACAATGCCATTTTGAACAAGTCGATATGTCTAATTCATCAATTTCAAACAATGACTTTCACAAAACTTTAATATATATATATATAATTTTATATCTCTAGGGCTTTGCTATGCATGCATTACTAGTGTCATTGTTGTCATAATTATGCATAAAATTGGGTGGACATTAAATGTACCATGATGTTCAAGGACATGGGTGCACATGTAAGTAAATGGGGAAGATGAAATGAAACATTGTAATTTGGTAAGTATTTCTAGATCTAAAATGTTTTTGGATGGTATATTAGAATAGAGGATGATACATTAATTATTACAATTTGCATGTGGATTAATTATGGAGCTAATATTTAATGATTGTCATTGATATGCATATGTTAATTTGTACACACTTATGTTTGTAACAGGTGTTCTCAAATACTCCAAGGAACTTGAATGCTCATTTCATACAAATCAAAGCAGTTCAAATGTTAGTGTTCTTGTAAATTTATGTTCATTCAAATGCCCAAAAAAATACAAATTTAAATTTGAAATCTATTTTTTTCTTGATAATATGTTATAAACATCAAGTGAAATATATCAAACACAGCTTTTGATTACGTGTGGAAGTAAGATTTTGATTTTTTTACAATTTTGCTTTGCCACATGTTCGAATATTTTTGAAGAGCAATATGTTAGATTAGATTTATTTGTGTCCAAGTATTTGTGTCAAAACATCAATAATGCACCATTCAATGGATATGTAAGCCACTATAGGAGTGATTATTGACATGGTACAATACCATTGTAGTTGATCCAACAAAAGGATGATTTAGAATCAAATATAGATGCAACATTTCCATAAACTAAGTGATTACAATTGAAGGCTAATCCATTGCAAGGTGATTGGGGAATACTTGGTAATTGTATTATTAGTGAAAGTTCTATAGCCGAGCTAGATCAATGTAAGAAAAATATCTTTTACTACCTAGCACAAGCTAGTGTGCAACAACTTTGGTCTTACAAGAAAAAAATTGTGATATAGCAACCTAATCTACTAGCCTTGGTCAATGGGTTCTGTTTTGTTATCAATACTTAAAACAAGTTGAGTAAAATTTAAGTAAATTTTCTAAACAAAATTTTGTAGATTTACAAGTATAATGCCCATTTTATATTGTAGTTTGTTAATCCTTAAAGCTATTGTTTGGATGCTATCCTTTATATTGTTGATTTTCATTTTTGATGAAAAATTTGTTGTATGATCATCGTCAAAGGTATAAGGTATTCAATATGTGATTTATGATACCAAATTGATTGGTGTTTGTTGGGCATTGGATCCAACTTTTGGAAGTTTTACCTTATTAGGACTGGTTTCATATTCGGTGAACCGATTTCTATTGTGAAAGTGTTTAAATTGGAATGGATTTTTTTCGGTGTTCAGAGTGTGGACAGAGTAGGTAGATGTAACAACATATTATCTATTGGCAGGGCCAGCGTTTTTGTGATGCCTTGTTTTGTTTTGTTTTGTTTGTAACCATGCTTTAACCCTTCAAATTTTGGGACCCCTTATTGTGCCTTTGGTGCCTTGGAAAGGCCTAGACAAAAACAATGTGCATGTGTGATTCTAGACCAATGGAACAAAAATGATTAAATTTATAGTTTCACCGCTTCAGTTGGGGCTTGTTGCAATGTTGGGTGGGTTTACATTTGTACCTAGGTCCTTTAAGCACGGGAGCGATCTTACACCTATAAGAAGTAGGAATAAGATCAATTTTATTTTTTGGGTGGGATATTCATGGATACCTATGAGGTGCCCTCCAAATACACAAGAAAATATAATTTACAATTTCTTGTCATATAAGATGGTATGACATAATTTCCCATGTATTAGTGAAAGAATATGGGTTTTTTTAAAAAAAAATTCCCATGGTACCCAGTGTAGTGTATAAATCATTGAATATTTTTTCACTCCGGTTTATTCATGATGGGTATCACAGGGAAAAATATATATTTTCCAAATGCCCTGGCTATCATATTCTCCTTAATAATATACCTTCAAAATACAATTTAAAAACCAACGGGCAGGGCGGGCTTTACTTAAATTGAAATGCAAAATGAACTTGATGAGGAAAAAAAGAGTGCAGGGTAAAAACCCTAGGTCGAGGGCATTTACCAAAATAAGAGCACACAAGGTGATAACCGATTTTGATAACCAAGTGCTTTCATATATACAACAACAACCGATTATCCATAAAGTCACCCTCTCTTTCACTCCCTATCCTGTCTGCGGTATCTGCAAAGTAATGAAATTTCCTTAATTCTTAGTAGGAAATGCTGAAACTCAGCATTTCATGCACAAGGTTCTAGAGTAATTATAGTAGTTGTACAGGTAAGAAGCAGTGAAAATATATGTAGTGGAGGCGCTCGGGTAAAAGGGAAGAGGGGATGAAACTCAGTTTACCTCGAAAATTGGTGGAAAAAACTAGTTTGGGTGCCAGTTATATATGGTTTTGTAAAATTTCATTACCAGTTACCCATTTGATGCCCTATTATGCTGAAACTGGCCGTTCTCACCCCCCTAATCGCCTGACTTTACAGATAACTTTATTATGAAAAACGGAGTACCCTCCCAAAATTGGAGAAAACGAGGCAAACTGGGAGGGGGGCATCATGAAAAACGAATTGAAAAAAAAATATATGCTTTATAAGCTTACCTCCAGATACACTGCAAAATTTCTGGCAGGTCATTACGTTTGAGGAATACAGCTTCCTCTTCAGAGTCAATCACAAATTAGTTCTGGATTTAACCCAAAATTGTGTAGGTACCAAATCCTTCACAGGACCATGGGAAGTCTCTTACACTTTTGGCAGAAGTTGCAACGCATGAGTATCTCAACCAGTACAAGTCAAAGGCTTTGCTTTGTACTGGTTCACACTTGCACTGTACCAGTTCAACTAGTTGGGTTGCGAGCAGTGCCTTTTCTCTTTAGGGTTTGTTCGAATTGGTACACACTAGACATCCTCCATCGAGTGGCGAGCGTTTTCCTTGTGCGTCTCGGAGGTTTTTTTTTTTTTGCGAGAAATTGTCGCGAGCGAAATTTGTTGTCAATTTGTTCTTTGCTCTTCTCTGCAACGACTTCTGCCTTCCTGACAAAAAAAGAAGCGTACGTGAACATGGGAAAACAGAGAGTCGTGGTAGGGGAAGAGGACGGGAACAAGATGACCGGGGATCATCACTGGGGAAGGGTGGTAGTTCCGCATGTGTTTCGTTTGGTCAGCTTGTATCTTGGCCAGCGTGACGTGTGCGCGTTGCTGTGTGTAAGTGCCTCCTGTCACCGCCAACTCGCTGCACACGCGCCTGTTTGCAAGGTATGTTTGCTGGCTTAGTTTTGTTTTTGCCATGTCAGGTTCCATTTCAAGTTCTGATGCTTAAGTTTCTTGCATTTGTTCACCTAATATTGAAGAGGACGTTGTACAAAGCAAAGTGAACAGGAGGAAATCTTTTGGAGTTGATAAAAGCAAAGATTGTTTCTATAATGTTATACATCCTAATAGAGCAAACAAGATGAATAAGCAAGTATCCTTTGCAATCCACAATTTTGGTTTTAGGGTTGTTTGTGTTCAAACCCTAATGAATTTGCATTGGAATATGTAGTCACAGAGACAGTCAGATGTGATTCTTGAGGTGAATGTTATATATCTAGTGCATGTTGTGATAGCAGGTGCTGGATTTGCAAGGAAGAAATAATGCAGGCGAGCGTTTAGTGGCTGCTCTGTCTTTGGTATCCCACACCCTCTCAGCTGTTGGAACTACCAAAAAAAAAAACATATGTGTATATTTAATGAACTATATTGCAAATGATCCTTGCATACATTTGTGTGCTCGACATCCATTGAGCTATCTTCTGACATCATAAACTGGATATACCCTCTCTACAACTTCATCATTGTGTAGTGCTCAGTGAGAATTGGGGCTTCAGAACATTCAATTTGCAATGTGGAAACATTCAGCTGCGATATCAGAATGTGGAGGAGATCAACCTTGAGTTCGCACAGGGTCTGCAAGATGAGCATTTGTCAGCTGTCAAGTTTGAGGTAATCAAAAGGAAATATGTTTGGGATTAAGACAGTCAGCTATTTCAGGTTTGATGTGGTGGTCTGTGTTGTTCCTTTCACAGTGCTATTGGTCATTCGTTCAGCAATAACTAATTAACCTGGTTGAAGTACTAAGTCTCTGTCTATGACTTTGTGGCAGCTACTCAGCTGGCCATAAACATGCTTTTATCTCCTATGTTGTTTGAGGGCATGGGTATGTAGTTGAGGAAATGACAGATGTTGTCTGAAATAGAGTTTGCAGGTTCTGCACCAATCAAAGTTTCTGTTCTCTGAATTTGAATTGTCTGCTTGCAGAGCCTTCAGCGCTTGAATCTCAATGCTTGCCAGAAGATAACTGATTCAGGAGTTAAGGCAGTAGCTTCTGCAAACCCAAATCTGAAGTTATTTTCCATCTACTGGAATCTAAAGTATGCTTCTATTCTTCTAATCCATTTGATATTAAGAATGGCATCAGGAAACTGCGTGTCTTCAACCAGCAGTCATTGAAATAATGACTGATGAAATGGTTTTTTGCTACTTAAGTGGGAAGTCATTGATGACCAGGGTGACAGATCTTGCCATTGAAAGTGTGGTGATGTCCTGCAAGCATCTTACAGCTTTGAATGTCAGTGGGTGTAAGGTCTGTGGCAACCCTCCCTGCTTACTAGCTCATGTTAGTTTTAAGTCCTCATGTTTCTGTTTGCACCTTCATGCTTGATAACCATTGTGCACATAAGGCACATATCTTTGCAGAATTGTGCAGTATTTGGGTGGCTTCATGATTCCACTTCTGGTGACTTCATACATTGGATGGACACCACCATTCATAGTTTGCTTATTGATTTTGGTTTTACAATTCATCAATGCTCATGTTTGACATTGTGTGGTTTGTGTGTGACTTCAGAATATAACAGATGTAAGCCTGCAAAACATAGCCAAGTTTTCTCCTAGCATAAAGAGCCTGAATCTGACAAGGTTGTCTTATGATAACCTATAGGTTTGCCTAAGTTCTCCACTGTTTTATGTATATCAACTCACCATTTCACTCACAATGGTCTGATTGTTTTGGAGCTTGTCTTTGCAGTCCTGTCTTTCATGAGATTTCCAAATGTCCACAACTACTCTATGAATTCTGTCCTGAATATCTTTGTCTGCATAATTCATCTCCTTCACAGATCTTTCCCTTGTATGGAGTTTGTATTCAGAATTTTGAGAAAGTGCTGTCCTTTTCTTGCTGTCCATACTGTGCTAGGTGGTCTAGGATGCTTCAGAGATACCCAGTAAGGACCTTTGCAGTTATCACACCTAATGGTTCCCTTAGTGATTTCAGCCTATTGCCAATGGATTCTTCTGAGTGGAAATGGGGTATGCAGGTGTGTGAAGCTGACTGACAACGGGCTTCTGTACCTTACACATTCTTGTCAGAGCCTTGAAGAGCTTTACCTTTATGCTATTCCTGGGTTTGTTGTCAGCACTCTATTGTCAATTTTAGCAGACATTACTACTGTTTGGGTTATTTTGTGTAGATCAAATAATGTAGGAAAAAGTTTCGCTCATTTTTGTGGAGCCATTGTATTGATTCTCAGTTTTCAGAATAGAAGTATGATTTGTTGGCTCTTGGGAGTGGTGCAGTTTCACAGTTCGGGCTTTTCAAGAGTTTTCCCATTTTCGGAAGCTACAACTCCTTGACCTTTGTGGTGCTCAGGTAACAAATGAAACTTTCACCCATCTCCTTACATGTTTTGGAACAGTTTAATAATAGTTATGTGCTGTCCACAGGGAGTGTGTTGATGTCTTTTCCCTAGGAACGTGTGCCCCTCCAAGAACATGGAAGATGTCAGATAACATGAAATGTTTGCTTTCTTGTTCTCACTGAGGGTTGACGGTCCTGTATAATCCTTTGTAGCTGTACAGGAGCTCTGGTAGCTAAGGGCAAAGTTTCAGGGTCAAGGAAGAATAAGGGATGCAAACATAGAAATACCAGGTTGCCAGTGGGAATATGAATGCCCTGAGACAGAGTGAGTGGCTGTAGGGGTTGGGGCAGAAATAGGCAAAGCTCCACCACCTGTGTACAAATGACAACTTATTTCACAGAGATGTAAAACTGAATCGACACAATGAACTTGGTTGCTAAAGTTTTTGATATCCATAGAGCCTTCCAAGAGATGTATTTCTTTTGGCCAAACAAGGTCAGTGCCATGATGTGAATTTGCACACTGATCCAACAATATCATCTTCCCTGGTTACTGGGATTGGACACTATGGTTTTGGACAGAGAATCATTGATTCAATTTCACAAGTGCTGAGCAAATGCATGTTGGTTGCAACCTATGAACAGAATTTGACTGATGAAGGGTTGGCATCAATTGCTTTATGCAAGATTCTGGTTTCTTTGAACTTGACATGGTGAGTTGCCTTTTGGTTTTGATTTATTTGCTTGATCCACTTGACAAAGTGTAGGTAGTTTATGTAACTAATCCACATTCATCTGCACTAGGTTGCAGCTCAATGTTCAGAGATTCACATTTGTTTTCTAGTTTTTTGTGGATGTTCAACACCTTGATCCAGATGATCATGCAAATTCTCACATTTTGTGAATATAGGTCAGAGAGAAATTCACTTGGTAATTGTAGATGCCTTTTTTGGGCTGGAATCAGGTGTGTTCGTATCACAGATATTGGACTTAAGGCACTTGCACAACACTGTTCCCTCCTTCAGCTTTTGAGGTACAACATTGGATCTATTTCTGTTTGTCAATGATGACTACCGGGGCAGGAAGATTCAATTTAGAGCTTTGAGTTTCTCAAGAAGTGGCATCTACATTTGCATCTTGGTTTTTTGGCAGTTTGCATGGGATCCTTGGAGTAAGTGACGAAGGATTGAAGAGTTTGTCTGCGTGCTGTCGCAACTCCCTTGTCACAATTGATGTCCATGGTTGTGTGAAAATCAAGGTATGGGTTTCCTTCTTATATGAAATGAAATTCTAAATTCTATCAGTAATTTGACATCCCTGATCCCTGATTTGTAGACTATTTACACAGGTTTCCTTTGTAAAACCAGGATTGGAAGAAGCATAACAATTGATCCATGATGGGATGACCCAGTGGGTGAATGTTAAAACCATAAAACTCAATCCATTTTTCCTCCACTGGATCTGTAAAAAAAAATTAATGTCCTTTTTACCTTATTCTCCTAGGAGGAGATGAAGATCCAGATGTATTGCAACAACATAAATCCTATTCCTTGTCATGGCTGGGGATAAACAATCTTGTGTTCATATGAGTTAGGACTCAAAATGATATGTGAAAATGCTGATTAGTGATTCTTTTGACCCTTGAACAATATTTTACCTTGTGTTCTAGTCACACAAGTGTTTGGGTCTTGAAATTCATGAAGTTGAACCCTCCAGTGTTGCTTGATACCTACTCACTAGTCAGTATGTGAGATGCTTGTGCACTAGAGTGCAGTTGTGTGTGAACCTGTTTGCATCAGGAAATGCACATTTAGGCAATGAGTTTACAAACTCAAACTGCCCACTCATAGTAAGGTACCTATGGGAATTAAAAAGTAGAGGATTCTTGTCAGGCCAATGGAAAGATAGGTGGTACCAGGAGGTACAGTAATCAAAACACTTATAAGTAGCTTTGTGACTGCTGTGAAAATTCTATATTACTAGACCTGGGAACCCAAAATGCCCTGTTTCTTCAGCAGATTATCTTTGTATTGTATGTATGTTATGGGATTATCTATGCTTCCATCTGCTGCTTAACATTGACAGGCAGGATATTGATATCACTATGGGTGGTTATCTTTGTTTTATGCAGCATCGGTCGAAAAGTGATTTGCTTCAGCTCTTTCCAAACTTGTCAACTTTTCAAGTACATAGCTGAGCTGTTGTATGGAGTGAATCCTCAAAGATTCATCCCCTTGACTCTGAATTCTGGTCAAGCAGCATAGGCTTTGTGCTGATGGTCAGTGGGAATCCAACACCAATGGTTGTAGTTGGCAGGTATTGAACAAGGTTTTTAAAATAGACAACTGCCAGGTTTGACAATTTTAATATCTGGACCACAACATTAACTGCTGGATATCTTTAAAGTGACAACTGTATAGAGACGGAAATCTAAATGTGATTTACCTAATGGGAACGCATCCATCATGCATTGGTGAAACATTAGATGGCAGACATCTCTAGGTGAGATGCAGACTGTCTCTAGGGTTGCCTAGCCTTTATATTTTTGAGGGTAGTGTGCCCTATGACTGAAGCAAAGACTGATCAGAGAAGCAACCACTGATGTTTTAGCTTCGTAAAGAATGTTAATAAATCACAGTTGAAAAGTGTTCCAGAGAATGATTTTATTGCCCTCAACTTCAGTGATGGTAATATCATCCTCAAACTTTGAAGAGAACTTTCCCTTGCTTGCTGCTGTGGTTTCTGGGTGGTTTGTGGTAAGTCTCCACCTAACTGAGGTTGTCTTACACACATTTATGGTTTTGGGTGGGTTTGAAAAGGATTTTTGAACCTTCATGAGGAGTCTTAAACTGATTGTGAGAACTTGAAGCCCTGCTGCATATCAACCTCATTTTGGACTGTATTCTTAAATGCTTTGTGGACCACTTTTCATCTGATTTTAGGGCACAGTTTGTGTACGTGTTTGCCGTGCACATTTAGGTCCATAAAGAAGGTTACGCAATCCCTGAGTATTTCAGTCTGCCTTAGAGCCTAAGAAGCAGCACTTTGAAATCTATTATCAACAGCCTTGATAGTATTCAAAATAGCCCGGCACAGGAGATTCTGCTCTATGAACTTGATGTCTTGCTCTTGTGCATGTAGGCTTTTTTGAAAGTTTTTGTTGTAATGCACATATGAGGCATGTTATGTGTGCAAATCTACTACATATTATTTGTGTGTTTCCTAGTCTAGATTGTCAACTATGGAAAGATCATGATGTTTTTTATATTAGAGATTAACACAACTGTAGCAGATCTTATTCATCAATGAATCAGTACAGCACACTTCCACTTCTTATGCCATGTAATGAGAACTGAAAGGGTGATAGCATGGCTATTCCAATGAAATGCTTACTTGCTAATGGATGTCTTAGCCACCAATCCATATTTTGTTCTTGTGTTGGATCTGAGTTTTGCAAATGGTGATGTGGAATTAAAGATGGTTTCTTCAAATAGTAGGATCAAGTGGGAGTTGTTTGCTCTTTCCACTTAGGCCCATAGAATGGATGATTCTTAGTCTACTTAGGGTTCAAGCAAGGAGTCAAATTGTAGCATTGAGCATGGGCTTCATTACCCAAATGATCCTATTGTTATGTGTGCTCTAGAGGTGGAAGTTTGGGGCTTGTCTTCATTCATGGGTATCCACAACAACTAGTGTAGCCTTTGCCATTTGGCCCAAGTGTGAACATATTCTTTACTTTTCACATTTTCAGAATTGAAAATTTCTAAATTCGGCAATGTGAACACATTGAGGGCTCAACTACTTTTTCCTTCCAAACCCAATTTTTGCAATTTGTTTGAATTTCCAGCAACAAAAACCACTTAAATGTCAATATCTTCCACACCTTAGCTCTGAAAATTGTGAAATAAACTTTACTTAAATCTGGCTCAATGAGGGCTTTCCAACAACACCAAGAATGCCCCCAAATTCCAATATAGTTTTCTGTTTCGATTTTATTTAGTTTTCAGTGAGAAAATGGTTCAATAATCAATAGCTTTCACACCATAGCTCCAAAGAGTCTCAAAGCAAGTCAGTGAACCCGTACTCATCAAGAGCTTTCCGAACATATCAAGAGCGCAGCATGAAGTGTGGTGATTTGGAAGATCTCAATGTGACAAACAAAACCTCACAAACTACCTTGCTTCATAGATAGATGTTGATAGGCAAAGAAAAGGAGTGAGATAATTAGGCTTGAAATGAGATAGGTATGAATTGTTTTTGAAAATGTCTAGAAATAACCATACAATAGGAATTGTCTTTGAAAATGTTCAAAGATGATCATACAATTAAAATTATCCAAGGATGACCATAAGATAGATTCCAAAAATCACCCATATACAAGTTCCTCAAAATTTCTCATCACTAAATTTATATATAGAGAGAGAAACTTGGTTATTGGATGTTATAATATGACAAAAGGCAACCATAGTGTTAATCAAGCCTCTCTCTCTCTCTCTCTCTCTCACACACACACACACACACCCAAACAAACAGACAAACAAACACCCCAAAAAAAATAGAGAGAAAAGGATCAAATGTGTATAAGAATGTTTCTATGCTCCTTTTGTGTATCCAACTATTGTTTTTGGGCAAACCTCATTTGTCACCTTTTTATCATGTCTTCTCACACTACCATGTGTAGATGGAGTTTGTGTCAATGTAGCAAAAAGACTGCACACACAATTTGAGGCAACCCAAAAAAAACCCATATAAAGAGATCACGAGCTTCAAAAGAAGGAGCTCTTATAAACCTAGCAAGAAGCTGGGACCCACAATTGGAATCAACAAAAGGAAAAACATAGAAAGAGATCAAGAGCTTCAGAAGGACCTAAATAGTTGCACCTAAATAGTGCCCCTTGGAGATTCCAACCTCGTAGAAATGGAGATGGCATATAGCTGAAGTTTGAGGTTGGTGAATCAAGTTTGGTTCTTCCTGTTTGCAGCTAGCTCCTTGTGTTCAGAAATTGGGAAGAGACAGCTGGTGGAAGGACACTTGAGGAAAGAGCTCCACAATGTATGTATATTGAAGAAGCTACATGAAAGCTGTGAAAGAACTCAAAAGACTTGTTTGGAGAAGAGTGTTTGAAGGAAAGAAGACAGGTAAAGGCGGGGGGAGCTTGAAGTTGCTATATTCAGGCGGAAGGGGAAGTTCTCGAATAAAACTCAAAAGGAGTTATTCTTGTAGATTGGGCAGCTCAGAGGGTGTTTAGAATCCCTAAGTTACATGAGTTTTGATCCCCATTTCATCTGACTTACTCTTTAAAGAAGAAATTGTCTGAGCAACGCACGTTGCTATGCACTGAGAGTTGTAACACAGCTGCCTTGATCATGTAGCACCATGACTTTCGAAACTCTCAAGACTAGGTACTCATTCTGTACAAGATGTGCATTCTAGTTTAGGTATTTTGGACTTGGATAACTTGTAGTAGCTGAAGTCAGTTCCGAACTTCTCAGGACAAGACTTGAATCCAAAGAAGGGTTTGAGCCAAATTGAACAATATTATTCCTGCTTGAGAAGGTTGTGAAATTACTCACAGGCCACGAATTTTAGAGCACAAACAGCTCATCGCTAGCGATCGGAGCGTTTGATTGTCTAGCTTGAACCTCGTACATGCGGTTAAGCTCTTTGGAGCTCGACTTTGTCCAAGTCCAAGCGAAGCCTAGATCCGGTGGCTCAGCGATGACGTTCTTGTTCAAGCGTGAAGCATGATGCGCGTCGGGGAGCTACTAACGAGGCGAGTATGTTAAGAAAATCGTGCGATGGTCGTGAATGACGAGGCAGGCATGTTAAGAACAAGAAAATGGTGAGATGGGCGTCAATAACGAGGCGGGCATGTTACGTTAATTGTAAGAAATTTGCTTCCTCAGAAGAACAATTTCTGTGTGTTTTTTGAGGAGGCGATCTTGCAAAGTATAAGCTTTCTCTGAAAAGGAAATGTAGCCATCGCTTTGAGAGAGAGAGAGAGAGAGATAATGAAAATGATGACTTTCATTGACTAGTATCATTATCTCTGGTGTGCATCATCCAAGTAGGAGGGGGCTGGTGCACCTGACTGAAAAAGTATTGACTGGTGTGTGCGCAAAAAAACAACTGCTAGGTCAAGGGGTTGCAGACAGACCAAAAACCCACATTTAGTAGGATGAGTACAATCTTTTTGTTGTTTTTTTCTGAAGAGTTTTTTTGTTTTTGTTTGAGAATCATTCACAATTAGGGATCCAGAGATCCAGACAAGTAGAGCTGTAGGATATGAAAGAGCACCCAACCTCTGTTGACAAAGCGTTGGTTTGTAATTCAAGAAACAAAGTGATGAAAAGCCATCACGTCATTGGGAACACCCATCATCATTATCATCATCATCATCATCATCTTCTTATTCTTTTTGCTCCAGGGGGAACTGTCCCACATTTAGATTTCAAGCCCCAGAAAATTGGTCCTCCTATCAGTTGTGTTGCATACTCCATGTTGATGCTGTTAAGAAACACACATGTTTTAACACCGCATTGTTCTATGACTGTTGATGACAATTCCTCAAAGCAGAAGCAGCTGCTACTGCTGCATATGGACACTGTACCTTTTCCAGTTCAAGGCCTTTGTTATTGATGGCTCAAACTTCTTCAATTTGGATCCTGCTTGGTTGTTCATGGGCGATGATGTGCCTGTTCGGATTCATGGTATGACAATAGTTCCTTTACAGTTGTCACAGGGGTGGGCAGGAAGGCAAGATTTGAGACAAGAGAAGCAGACTACATGAGTTCAATAGAGAAGCACCCAAGTTGTGCATTTGGTTCTGAAAGTAACTGTCATCTTAATTCTATCTTCTTCTACATAATAAGTTACAAGTATTGATTGAGATTTGGTGCAAATTCTGCAACATTAGATCCTGATGAACAATGGAATAATCTGGTTTTGTTCTTAAAGCAATTGAAAATTGGAATGTGCAACTCAGTAGAAGAGCAGGCCTGTGCAAAAAACACTGAAAAACATTTGTGGTGTGATGATCTCAAACTTTGACTCTGTCTCCAAATTTGTGAATGTGCCATTTGCCAAAAGTAATGGAAATTCCTTCTACATCTGTGGGATTGTCACTGCTCTGAAGAGTGCTTTCCTTCAGGCAATGACAGTGAGAGGTTGAAATGCTCCTTGATGTTTGTCATAACACATTTCTTCTTGGCATGTGACAGAGTCAGCAGGGGATTTGCATTGTGGGGGCCAACAAAACTGGCAAATGGCATGGCAAACCTAAGTGGCCAATGAAGTTGACATACCACAAACATGGCATCCAGGTGTTTGTGTGTATCCCCTCCACATGCATCTTGACAATTTCTTCTTCAAATGGCATAATAACATTTTCATCAGCAATTTGCTGAGAAGGTTTTTTTCTTTCTGTCTTTGGGAGGTGCATGGATGCAGGCTCTCCCTTTAGCTGCATGGGTTCTTCTGTGCTTAAAGGTAAACATGCTTCTTCATCAATTCAAAAATCTCAAGAGGAAGGGAGACAGGCAGATAAATAGATTTTTCCCTTTGCACATGTGGGAAGGAGAGCTTGACACTAGTTTGGTGCTGCTCCATACTTTTCTTTTTTATTCCATGGAGGGGAAAGCAGGTGGGACATGAGGCAATGGTGCGGATGAAAGAGTGTCCAATTTCACATGACAAGTTCTTCTATGAAGTGTACCTTTACTACAATCCAATGTTCCTGATGGTCAGTATTGTTTACTTATGAATGTTGTGCAGTGCATTTTTGTAAACTGAAGCTTACTGAAGTCAGGGAAAGTTTGCTGTAATCATCACACACATGAACAACTTGTTCATACCATGCTCATGTATACAATTAAATGAAGGAAAAAAGTCAGGGTTCTTCATATTTTTGATACTCATGCATTATTTGTCCTAGCATTTTGGGTTTTGATATTGAATCTGTTTTTGCCCTCTGGATGGATGCAGTCTATGATGGTGTGGCTTTGGGGACTAAACATGTATGGTTTTCTGCAAGCACGTATACCTTATGGCAAGGTGTTTGATCTAGAATATGATCACCTGACCAACCATGACATATGGAAGGTGATGTATAACTTGCATACATTAACATTTGATGCCCTCACAGATTTTGCTTGCTTTGTTTGGTAGATTATATATGCCCACCCAGTCATCTTCTGCATTTTGATCTTTGCATTTTTTGTTTTTCACCTCTCCACAGATTGCCTCATGCATGACAGTTGTTGTGCTTACCAGCATGACTGCATACGTCTACTTCTATTCACAAAATATGATCTTGGAAGCAGCTTTACAGCCTGTAAGTTGTCAATCTGTCATTTGTTTTCATATATTTGCAATCAGTCACTTGCACTTGTTTGGGATCTTCATTGTCAGTCTTTGTGAACCCTTGCTATTGGTTTTCTCAGTACTTGTGGGTGACCCACTTAATTATACATGTCCAGAAATCTGTAGATGATTGATTGACTACTAATGGAAGCTTGTGTAGCCATCAGCTTGCTTTTTTGGCAAAGCAAGCAATTTCCAAATGTGCTCCTATTTGGGATTATTTATGATGTGAGCATGGAAACTGTGTGACAGATTCTACTCTATGTTTTGATGTCAGTTCTATTATGGTTGCCTAGCAATGTACTCTACATGCAAACCCGTTTCGATTTCTTGAGAACTATTGTCCGTCTCACTTTCCCCATCCAGGTGCCTCTCAAGGTTTTTTTCTTTGATGAAATGATTCGGGGTGGGTTTGAGTTCACTGATTTCCCCTAGCAATCACACCTGTAAACTTGATGATGATGCAGGAAAGAAATTATGTTTGGGTGCAAGCCAAAATGAGCCTATTGGCTTCTAATCAATGTTAAGTTATCTGTGTTTGTTGGCAGACAGTTTCATTTGCAGATAGTTTGATGGCAGATGTACTGACTTCCTTAGCCAAAGTAAGTGACTCAATACATGTTAATGGTTGCAAGGAAGCCCAAGTATTTGGTCAAACTTTTCTTTTGTTCGGTTTGTAAATGAACACTGAAACAATCACTGCATGAGAGGAGATCCTATGAAGTGCAAGCTGAAAGATCTTATACAAGTATAGTTCTTGCAAATAAGTAATACAATATATCTGTGTTGACTGAACATGAAGAAAAAAACTTCCTCATCTGCAGCCCCTCTCGGACATGGAGCGGTCAATTTGCCGAATGTATCATCACCAGGCAAGTATTCTGAACTTCTGTTATTTGTTATTGGTCTTTTGGTTGTGGTTGGCTCCTCCACTCCTGCAGAAAATTTACTTCTGAGACCACCTTCCATATCTTGCTGGGGAGGTCAGGTAGCAACAGGTGCTTGTTTGGAGGCAGATGCTGTGTGTGGTGGTCACTCAATTTATGTACCCTTAATCCTGGCATTCCCCTATTTCAGCCGCTTCTTACAATGCCTACGACAATACCGTGACACTAAAGATGAAATGTTCCTTCACAATGGTGTGTGTTCTGACAAAACAACACTTCTATTCTTCTTTCTGGATTGACCATTTACTTCTTGCATCACACAAGTGTTGGCAGTTTCATGTGTCAGATTGACCACAATCTGTAATGTGGCTTCATCTTAAAGGCAGAGGATGGAACTGCTTGAGATACGTATAAAAGAACTGAATTTGGCATGAGGAGGGTGGTGGTGATGGGTGCAGCATTGAAGTATTCAACAACATCTGCTATAATATTTTTGCCTGTTTTCAAATACCATGTGGCACCAGAGCTTTGGGTTAGCCAAGTGAAGCCTCTGTGGCTGATTTGCACTGTCCTCAACTCATGCTGTTTATTTTACTGGGATATTACAAATGACTGGGAATTTGGGTTTACCTCTACACTTTCTTAATTGTTGTTTCACAATGTTGGAAGAGGTCATTGAGTTTTCTTTCAGGGTGCATGCCAATTGAGGTTTTGTGGATTTGAGTGGGAAGTGAAATGTCAAGCTTATTATTGCTTTTGCTTTCTGATCTTCAAATTGTTAACCCTGAGGTCATCACCCTATTGACTTACCATAATTGTGTAACATGATGGGGTGGATCCACCTGCTCAAGAATATTCTTCTTTTAGGTTGTTGCTCTACCCTTATCACATTTGGTTCCATCACTGGGATTGCAGGTTGTTGTCAAGTCCATGGGGGGCAAGGAAGCAATATCTTCGTCCAATTTTGCTCTATAGACAACATTGGGTAGACTTCTAACGGTTGTTATCATATGAGTTGCATGACCACTAGTTGCTAGAAGAAGACTACCCTTCAAATCATTGACATTCATATGCCAAAACCTGTAAACCTCAAACTAGTGAAAAGAAATGAATGTTGCAAATGTGCTTTGTGTGCAGTACTAATGACTGGGTTTTTAGGGGGGAAGCAGGTGTACTATTGGGCAATAGGAAGCAATCTGGTGATGAGATGTGCATGGACGTACAAGCTTTCATCTCACTTACGACACAACTTCAAACTTGTCTTCTTCTTTTCAGTTCTGGAGATGCTTCGCCGTTTTCAGTGGATCTTTTTCCGAGTAGAGGTGGCTGCTATCAAATTGTCATCTTTTTGTCACTGTCCTACCCAGGTAAAAATTCTCAGATTCTTTGTCAAAGGGAAGTAGTCAATTGCATTTGCTTTCGATTTCAATGTAAGCTACATAGCCTGTGATCTTCACCTCTTTCTTTACACATGGTGCCTTTAGCAGTAATCCAATTCTTTAGTAGGTCACCTGGTTCCACATCCTGCTGCTTTAGAGTCCCAAAAAACTGATTTCTATGATTGTATAAGACAATTGGGTTTCTCAAGCAACCTTGAGTAGTCACAATGAGAAATAAATACTAACACATGCTGTTGATAGCTTGTAGCACTTACAATTTAGATTGACTTGTATTGTGGGAGATGAACTGTTTGATTCTAGCATTTGATGAAAAAAGTTACTGATTGATGTTGGGATTACAACATTAGTTGGATGCATTTTACCAACTGTGTTTTGATGCTGTGCTGCTTAGTAGCTCACCTATATTTTAGGCATCAGAGTTAAATTCTTGAACATAAAATAGTGAAGAACTGATGTTTCAACATGCTTTTTGATGTTGATCTTTGGGAACAGAAAATTTCCCAAGGCATTAATTTCTTCAGGAGAAAAAGATGTTGCTGATGGATTGCAAGTCAAGCTGTACTAGTATGCAAATTTTTGGATGGAATTGCCATCAACAAGAAGACAAAATGAATGAATTTATAGGTGGAAAATCTGAAGGATGTTTCTTATTCTTGCAGTCCATTTGAATTAAGATGGGTGGCATGAGTAAAATGCATGTCTTCATCAATTATCATCCGAGAATCTGCAATAAAAATAACAATTGTGGAGATGACATCCTTGCTACTTGAAAGAGGGAAATGTTTGGACCATGATATGTTGAAATAAGAGAATTTTGCATTGTTAATCATGGGCCAAGAATTTCAATCCCAATTATGGAATTGCAAAGTGCGATGCAAACTATATTGATCACTCTCCAAATTTGTCTCTTGCATGAATATATATTTGAACTTCCAATCAAAAGCTAGGGTATTACGAGCTCACCCATGCTGGACTCCTGCATCCAAACACTGCCATCCCTAGTGTCAGAATGCATCATTGAGTGTAAGGCAAAGCCCCATGGGGGGAAGTATTCCCAAAATAAGGGGCCTAGGACAAGGTGGTAGTGGAGTCCAGCCCTGCATTTTGGGAATGTTCGCCGCCTGTGGGCTTACAAATAGTAAGCCATGAGGTGAACTGTAAAGACCTGCCAAAAAAATTCTAGTGTTAAGGGAGGGAAGGTTCTAATCTGGTTTAACCTCGCAAAATTTGGTTTCTTTGGTGGAGGTTCTTCTGTTTTTTGAAAGGATCTTTCACTTTTCATCTGGTCTGTCAAGAGGCCATTGGATGACCAGAAGCAGAACATCACAAGGCAGCAATAACCTCCCATATTGCCTAACTATGCACTTATCATGAACCTAAAGATATGTAGGTCACAATGTGTAGGAGGGGGCCGTTCTTAGTTCTTACCTGTAAGGAGTAGGCACAAGCTCCTTCTCTTTTCTAGGAGAGATTTTCATAGATATAAGGCGCCCTCCAAATACACTCAGGAAATTTCTCCAAGTGCTTTCAGGACCCATGCAATGACCCACCACTTTGGCTTTGCATCACAACCAAGCTGCATCTAATTCATTGCACTGGTTAGAACCAGTGTTTTCTTTCTCTGCTTTCCTTTTTCTTTTATTTCCCAATTTTTGGATTTCAAAAAGTGACAATTTTTTTTGCTGTAAACTGCATTTCATGTTTCAAGCTGAAAGAAAACATTTCTCAAATATGTTTTGGAAGTATATGATTGTCTATTTACATATCCAATCTAAAACGAACTTCTACAGGCTCAAAAATCCTGTGCATTTTGCGAGTAAGAGAAAAGAGTAACCTGCAATGTTTAATGTTTAATCCTGTCAAAGAGGCTGACTTCCAACAACCAAATGAAGATCCCTCTACAATGATACGCTCAAGTATGCGGAGAAGAACAAGCACTGGTGAATTCATTGTCACAACAGCTGACATGGTGATGGCAAGCAATGAGCACCATTTAAAAATTCAAAGGATTACACTTATAATTTTACCATTGCTGTTGTTCTCCGCCCCCTGCACCCTGCCTTTTCTCAGCCTCCTTTATTTCTACAGATATGGAAAACAAAAGGCTCTCCGAAGAATTTGGTAGTTCGCTCACATGGTACATAAGTGATAAACTTTTAAATATCTGACTTTTGTAAATAAATGAACCCATTGATCGATCCATTTTGCAAGCCTTCATCAGGGTCCTCAAGAGTGGGATGGTTTGCTAGTACTACAGATTTTTCAAGTGGCAAGGTGTGCGTGTGTGCTAGTTCTGGACTTTACTGAGGAATGGTAAGAAAGTCATCAAGCTCTCTATCTCTGGTTCTCAAAACTTTTCTGGGGGTAGAAAGTCACTGGCCAAGAGCTTTTCTATGTGTTTTTAGTTCTTAAGACCAAGCTCTTCATCATCTATACTCTTGGGTACTTTGTCACTTACAAGACTGTAAACACGCTTCTCTTTGCCACCAGGCTTTGATGACGCATTTCCATACCAAACCATGCCACAAACTGCTAACAGCATCCCCATGACAACCTGAATGCTCAGGCCTTGCCTACCAAAGAGGAAGAACCCTAAAATGAGCACCAAAACTGTCTTCATGTGGCCCAGCACCTGGAAGGAGACTGCACTGAATCGGCCAATGCATATGAACTGGCTCAAATTCACACCTACCGCAATCAAACAGGAGAAGACGATGAAAAACTGCACATCCACCATCAATCAAATATGTCATGACATTTTTCCAAATTAGAGAAGAAAGAAAACCATGTGCTGGATTTTGTGATTCTTTGGACAGACAACTAGGTGGGTGAAACAACCCAAAACCAATAAAAGCAGGAGTCATTGGTACTTACAACTGCTGCAAAAGTGAAGCTATAATGGTCAACTCGCAGATCTGATAACCAATAATCAACAAAGGGCCCTGCTACAACTAGTGATGCAGCTTGTACAGGAGCAGTATGACCAAGAAGATCGAAGGAGCCCAATGAGTACTTCTTCTGAAGATTATGCACATACTGCAAAAGAAAATCAAACTTTTTTTTATCAGAATGAAATCTCCAATTATTCTTGACAACAAAAAGGGCATTGAAACTGTTGCTAGCACCTTAAACACACAAGAGTTTGAGACATTTCCTGGCTGCATTCAATGCCCCCATGTTTCAATGTCTGGCAACAAATGCAACATTCTCTCCAAAATGGCAATCTGAAATCCCAGAAATTACTGCAAGCAGCAAAACATGGGAAAAATTTTCTATGAAGCTCAATCACCTAGTGCACCTAGGTGTACATCAGACCAACCAGGAACATCTTTTACAGAAGTAGAAAATTCACACTACCTGCTGCCCCAAAAAACATTAAAATTGTATGCGAGCCAAAATGGACTCCAAAGACATTGTCATAAGGTGCATGCCACTTGATGACACTGCTGGTGCATTTTCTAAAATATCTATGAAATTGCAGAGAAATCTCCACATGAACAATTTGAACATAAACATGAGAATGAGTGCTGTCATAACCTTATGAGAGTTGCTCACAAAGTATCAGACCCATCTATCAGACCCATCACCCTTCATCATCACAAAATGGCAGTGATGAGCGGCATGACTACACACAGACTTCATCAGCTCCTGATAGTGGGTGTAGTAGATAAGCATATAAGAATCCGCTCAAAATCTGTGCAAACAAGTCTACAAAACCTGGGTCTTCTAAGGGACAAAAGCTTTGCTTAAGAGAGTGGGAGGTTTGCCATGGCTTTCAATTTGGTTGGTGGCAGTGGTGGCTTCTTACATACTGTTGGAGTGCAGTGCTCCACACAGCAATGACTGCTGCCACGAAACCCTTGGCATTCACACTCACATCACTCACAGTGCAGATGGCCACTCCAACCAGCACCACCATGATGCTCAACTTTGTGTCCCTGGAGTACCCGATGTTGTCAAACAAAACCTCAAACAAGCAAGAGACTGGGATCATACTCAGCTTTGCAATCTGCATCATTGTCATCATCATCATTGTCATCAGCATAAAACCAAAATGTCCGAGACCACAGAGTATGCACCACCACAGGGGCAGCACCAAAAACAGATCAGTAGAAATTGAGGCAATGCAACAGCAAGGAAAAAAATCCTAGGGGATAATGCAATAGCAAAGAAACAAAACCCTAAGAGTCAATCATGCTCAATCATGCTGGAAGACACAGCTGTGGATCGATTGGAGAATGTCAAGCAATGAGGGAGAAAAGCATTGCCAAGCACAGCAGCAGGCAATTTCATTATTTTACCTGATAGAATCCAACAGAGTTCCACATCAAGCTGACATTCATGCCCACGATTGAGAAATTTGCACACAAGGCGAACTTGGCAAGATCAAGGAAGGGAAGATGGGATGGCTGGATGTAGCCCATAAATCGGAGCCCAACAGTCATCAATGTGGTCATTACAAAGTGTAAGCCTGTTAGAGTTGTGGCTGCAAAGAACAACAGACAAACAGGCCCCCAACACAAAATCATACCTAGTTGAATCATTTAGAGTGATGATGATGTTCAGGGAGGGAGGAGAGATCCTATCTGCAAAGCTTGATTGCAATTGAAAGAAAGGAGGAGGAAGAACATGACGGAGAATCCATCCACCTCCTCAAAAGGCCAAAAAAAGAAAACAATTGGAAAAGACAAAGACAGGGTAGTACCAAAACGGAAGCCATAGTTGGCCATCAGCTGCTTGTTCACCATGATGATCCCCACAGAGGTGCTGACATTGAAGAGCCATGCTCCCACATCCAATGCAGCTTTCCTGTCTGCTTTACTGACTGTTGAAGCCGTGTTGCCACCTTTGAAAACACTACTAAAAGCCATGTTCTCTCCCTCTCTCTCTCGATCTCTCTCCTCAGCTCGCCTTGCCCCCAACAAATTCCAATGCCGCTTTCACAAAAGAACCAAATGCCGGCCTCTTAACACCTCATTGTAAATCTCTCACAGTGACCAACACCATCTCTCGAGATCCAAATGTTCTCGGCCGCTTCTTCTCCAAACAATAACCCAATGAAGACTCTCGATCACAGATCCGATCTAATCACTCAGAGCTCTTTACGAAATCTTTTTTCTCCTTCTGCTGCTGCTGCTGCTCCTACTCCCTCCCTCCCCGTCCACATACACACAAAGCTATCATAGATCCACATTCAAAACAAACAAACAAACCCACAATCATGAATCTAGCTAGCTAGGTTCCCTCCAGGCTCCTTTCTTTCACCGACGAAGACTAAACTACTGCGAATGAAATGAATACCAATATTGCTTCCCGATAAAACTGCGACCTTTGAGCACCAGGGGAGGAGGGGAAAAAAAACTAAAACTAAAACTAAAAAGAAGGAAATCACAGCGGCGCTAAATGCAGAGACGCACATACAAAAGGAGCACTCTTTTCTGCGTGAAAAAGCGAGCAGACGAGATCTGAGAGCGGGGTGAAAATCCGCATCGACGACAATGCGCACTTCTTCCTCTTAGTCTTCCTCCTCGCCGAGGCACCATCCCAATCATCGCGCGCGCGCTGACAACCTGCGGGTACCATCCTGTGCGTAAACCACCGCCTTTGTATATAACCGTCGGGTCTCCAATGCGGTCGCAACCGCCGGGCACCGCCATACGTACCCGACGGTTCTCAAAACCAGCCCCAACAGCCGGGGCACCGCGGAGTTGCGCCAACACCCGCCCTACGTACCCGAAGGTTCTCAAAACCAGCCCCAACGGCCGGGGCACCGGGGAGTTGCGCCAACAACCGCCCCTACGTACCCGAAGGTTCTCTCCGTGTGGCCTTCTTCGGCGCAGAGAGAACCGCCGGTTTATTTCGAGTGGGTGCGAGACCGACTGGCGGGTACCACGAAGGGGCACCATCCTCCATATATAACCGGTGGTTCTCTGACAATGTACCCTTCTCTTAAGTCCAACAAAACAGCATTTCACCTTCTGCTTAGTGTATATGGAGGCCAGGTTATATAGCCAGGGTCCCACATGGGACCTTACAAAATTTTGTAAGGTCCCTGAGCAAACTGTACATGGCCTGATATAGGACCTTACAAAATTTGTAAGGCCCCTAAGCAACTGTAAATAGCCTTACACAGGAGGAGCTTTACACATTGTAATCTCCTTCATATTTTTTGTAATGTCCCTGTTAGGTTGCACCATGGCCTTACACAAGAAGACCTTACAAAATTTTGTAAGGCCCTCTATATTTTGTAAGGTTCCATTCTTCTACTACATATGACCTTTGTACATTAAAATACTTTTGGCCTAAATTAAATTTTAATTAATTAATTAATTAATTAATTAATTAACTTGTGGAGTTTGTTCTAGGTGGAGAATCCAAATGCTAGTCAACTCCTTTGTCCTTAGATACAATCATATACTTCAATTCAATTATGGCTTTCAATTCATGCACAATGATGGACTCCCCCTCTCACACTAGAAGCCAACAATTGAACTACAACATAATAATAATAATAATAAAAGCACAATTCTACACATGATTTCCCCCCCCCCATTAAAGGATTTTGTGAGAGGTAGGTAGGTAGGTGGGTGGGTTGGCAACCCATCCACAAGAGGTTGTAGCCAAATTTGGCTAACAATTGCGAGAGATTTGTAACAAAAAGAGAACAAAATTTGCAATGTTTTGGTGACAAGTTATGAACTAATGTTTAAATATGGTGACTTCAAAACTTTTTTCTTTGTAATTTTGTTCAATTCTTTGAAATGAAGAAGGAAACTTGCAACAAAGAAATTTGTTTGGTGTCATTTAGGTGTGAAAATTTGGAAAACAAAAACACACATGGCTAATGCCATGTCATCATCATTTCACTCCTTTCAATTTCCTCAAATCCATGGGTGTTGTGGAAAACTATTGCATTATTTACTTATGACTTTCAAAAAAATTCCACACATTAAAAAAACTTAGTTGTGAATTTCCCTTGGGTAAGTAGTATGCAAACAAGCAA
>Ga0209611_10001497_pt1 | contig 40036 bp, 31 predicted proteins | sample S1TSphgellanicum_3_FD_187693 | JGI IMG/M metagenome (GOLD analysis project Ga0209611, IMG submission 187693) | Host-associated microbial communities from peat moss isolated from Minnesota, USA - S1T2_Fc - Sphagnum magellanicum MG (SPAdes) (version 2) | ecosystem: Host-associated > Plants > Peat... | reverse complement strand
GCAAAAATAAAGAAATTGGAAATTGTTTTCCTCACACTAGGTACGCACCGAGCACACCCCTCGGGGTATATTTTATATAATTTATATGGAACAATATAAATGAAATGTTGTATTGATTTGCTATGAATCAATGTTAAAACAATGCTACTAGTTGTTTCAACATTTATTAAATGCAAGATTTGATTTATATTGAATCAATGCTTGTTATTTGCCCATTTGATATTGCAGCATTTCATAGGATTGTATTAATGTTGTGACAATGAGTACCATTGTTTCAACATTTTTAATGTGTTGATTTTATGTGATATGCAACAACATTAAAAATCCATTTTTATGAAGGTTGTAACAGGATCAATTCAATAGCTAATCAATTTGTGTTGTCTCAGCATTGACAAGATCTTATTCATTGAATGTGTGTTGAAAAAATGTAAATTATGTCAAAAAAATTTCAATGCTAACTTAATACATATTGTTATAACGCTATCAACATATTGTATCAATGACCATATTAGCATTGAATCTTCAACATATAGTCATCAATTTGATGACTTATTAATGTATATTGTGCCAATGTTGGTCATATTTTTTTCATTGGTTTAATATTGATAACATGTCAAATATTTTAATATTATATTAATGTCATTTTAGGACATGTTGTTACAATGTCACCTTAACATCATATCAATGATTGTGTCAACATTGAACGTTGAACATATTGTTAAGATGTTGTAAAAACACTCATACAAAGAGGGGGCAAGTTTGTGATGTAGAGTAAAAAAGTAGGCAAATGTCTTTCTCCCCAGCCCAAGCAACATCAGAACAACCATAAATAATATCATTAATAACAAATTATTGATATTTAATCCCAACAAAGGTAGTGGCTTTGGGGTATCTTAAAATGCATTTGCCAGCTCATCAATGCATTTTTCCAAGTTTAGCCAAACATTGTGCAAGACTTCCCATAGTGAATGCATATTCAAGTATGGTATAAACAATTGCATGCATCAAATTTCCAAGGACTTGAAAATAAGGAACTTTGTTCATTCACATTTTTTCTTAAAAAATGTTAGGACAATTCTTGCACGATAATTTCAAGCCAACTTCGAAAGGAGTCTTGATAGGATGGCAATTGATCATATTGAACTCGATGTAATAGATTTGTGAGGAATTTTTATTAAGACACAAAAAACCATCCTTTAGATCGATTACATAGAATTTGCATGCCTAGTAGATATTAATTAATTTCCCCTTCATTGGACATTTCAAATTCCTTTTGAATGATGGATTTTAATACTTGAATAAACACCAACTTATTACTAATGACAATGGAGTCATCAAAATAAACTGCAAGGATTGAAAATTGGTTGGAATTACAAAACTTGAGGTAGACATAAGCTTTTGTAGGTTAAAAGTTGTATTTGAATAAATAATTATCCAACTGCTGGTACCATGCATATGATGATTAATGTAGTCCATAAAATGACTTTTCTACTTTATAAACTAAAAATGTAATTGATTTTATTTGTTGACGTTCTAGAATTTGCATGTAAATATCTTCTTCTAAAAAGTCCATTTAAAAATGTAGTCTTAACATCAAATTGGTGTATTTTAAAATTGTGTTGAGTAACTAAGGCTAAGAGGACATGAATGGAATTGATTTTGACAACTAGATAATAAGTTTCCCCAACATCTATTATTAGAATCTGACTAAAACCTCTAGCTATTAACCTAGTTTTATATTTATGAACTATGGGCACCATCATGTTGATACTTAATTTGACATATTCATTTACAAGAGATTGTTTATCTATTATGAGGTAATGGAATTAGAATCCAATTTTTGTTATATTAAAAGAATATAATTTTGATTCCATAGCAATTTGCCAATGTGAATATGAGGCATTAAATAATGCTTCAAATATTGTAAGAGGTTCTAAAATGATTGTTTAAAAAAAGAATGCATTAAGAGTTTTCCAAGGGATCTTTGGGCTTGCACTTTACAACCTTTTATGGTTTCTATTAGCTTTTAAAGCCTTGAAAGAGTTCAACAAGGTCAAATAAACTTTGGAAGGCAAACCCATCCTTGGGTGCTACCACTAAGAACCACTTCAAGGAGGGGTTAAAAAATCAAAAGAACCATGTTCACGACTATATATTTTTTTTCATGTTTATCCATTGCATGACTTAACAAATGGCTTGAAGTTTATTGTGGAATTAAAAAAATGATTTAAAAAAAAAACTTTATTCTTAATAATGATGGCCCTTTCAAGATTCACATTCATTAACTTTGGATATTCATAACTAAATTATACTTACTCAATTAATTACCTAATAAAATCTAAAAATATAATGATTTCAAAATCACCTTAGGAAAAAAATTCATAAAAAAATTCCCAAATCATGTTACAAATTTGTGTTCATGACCAAATTTTTAAAAAAAGGAATCAACATTACATTCTTAAATTTTTTTCAAAATGCAATGATTAGAAACATCAGAATACAAAATATTTCTTAATACATAATATTTAAATTTCAAAATATATGGAATCTAATAAATGTATTAGTAAAAAATATTTTTTGAAAATATTTATTTAAAAGTTTCCTAGCAGTACCACCCAAGGATGGGTTTGCCTTGGAAGATTATAAGAAGATGAGGGAATAAACAAAGGTGATGATAAAAAAGGATAATCATTTTGGTCATATGTGGGTTCAAATGTTTCACCTAAACTTGTTAGAATTTTTTTGTTCAACATCAAATGTAGGTATTGGAAAAAAAATTACACCCAGGGAAGAGAAATATGTAAAGTATTAAGATAATTGGGAAAAATACTTATAGTAAGTTGTGTAAAAAAAAAACCATTTGCAATTGAATGGATTGATTAATTAACTATTGGAAAAATATTTTGTGAAGAAGTCAATGTGTTGAAAAATAACAATAAAAAATAAGATTTTCATCCAATATTCAAGTTCCCATATTAATGTATCTTTAGCTAAAGTATTAGAATTTTCATTAAAAATGACATTTCATGAAAATATAATTTGTTTAATCTCCTTTTTCATTCATCTCTAAGCTTTAGACTTTCCATTATGATCCAAAAAAATGCATTTAATGTTATGAGACTCAAGTTTTGGATGATGATCATTTTGTATTGAAGCGTAAGCTTTGACAAGCAACTACTTTAAAATGAGAATAGTCTAGTTTAATTCTTGTCCAAAGCTCATGTAACATGGTTAAACAATGTTTTTGTGACAAATTTTTGTTTTGTAAATATTTGGTTGTCATTATGGCTTTTCCCCAAAAACTTTTAGGAAGTTTAGATTATGATAACATATTAATAATATCCCCAATCAAAATTCGATTATTTATTTTAACCACCCCATTTTGTTGGGGTGTATCTGAAATAGTAAATTGTCTTGAAATTCCATTGATTTAACAAAAAATGATAAAGTAATGCTTTGTATTCACCCCCATTATTAGACCTTAACATTTTAATCCTTTTATTTGTTTTTGTTTATACATATTTTTTATATTGCTTGAATTTATCAAACATTTCATTTTTATGTTTTAATAAATAAATAGTTACATACTGAGTTTTATCATCAATGAATGTTAAAAAGTATTTGACATCTGGAATAAGTTGGGAAGTTTAAAGGTCCACAAATATCACCATGGATCAAGGCTAGTACATCATTAGATCTTGTTTGGGAATATTTAGGAAATTTAATCTTATGTTGTTTCCTTAGTATACATGATTCACATAGGGAAAGTTCATTCCCATTAAATTGTTTTATTGCTATACCCATATTTTGAAATTGTTTTAAACGATTTTGGTTTATGTGTCCAAAATGAAGATGCCATAAATTGGCCTTATTAACATTCACTATAATAGGAACAACAAAGATGTAAACGTCTTATCTTTGTTATTGTTACCTTATTTATAGAGGCTAACCTCTATTTTAAAAGTAACAATATGTTGACCAAAAGCATTGCATAAAATGCATTGTTGATTTTTAATTAAAATTTCTCCCCCATACTTACCAAGCCGCTTTGCAATTTTTTATTTTTTTAAAGTCTTGGCACATATAGGACATTGGGAGTCTCCCTAAGCTATCCATTTTCTAATCTTATTGACACCTCCCCTTGGCCATGAATTCTATGAATAATATTATCTCCTAAAAATACCACATGTCCATGGTCATTGTTAATATATGTCAGAAATGATTGAATATTGTAAGACATGTGATGGGTAACATTGGTATCAACATACCAAATGTTTTCATGGCCTTCATTGATGACAAGTGTTACAACATATATTTTCTTATTAGGTGTTGTTATATTGGATTAACATCTAACTCATGTTTTTGCAACAATATGGGCATGACAATGCTTAATAATGTGATTAGTCTTTTTGTAATAAAACCATGCGAGGGGTTTCTTGGTGGGTTCATTTTTCATATTTGTCATTTGTTTCCCCTTATGAATAGGCACATATTTTCACTTTTTATGGCTAGGATTATATGGTTTTTTTTTTACATCAAGAGCTTAAAATATATATATAGTGCATAATTTAAATTTTTCATCATAATTTTTTCTTGCAATATGTTTGTTATTAGTGCTTGTACAATCAAATTTGGCCATCGTTTCAAAGAATTAATAATTTTTTTATAACTCATTGGCATACTTTTTAATAATGAAGACATCGCTTCATCAATAGAAATTGGTGTTCTTGCCAATGATAATTGTTCAAGTAATGATGTGAACTTATGCATGTGTTTAGTCATATTGTCACCTTCTTTCATTTTCGATGTTTGAAGTTTATTTTTTAAACACATCTTGGTTATTGCATCTTTGGATTCGAACATAATTGTCAATTTTACTCATGTTTTTTTTAAAGTAATTTTAGATTGAACATGCAAGATGACACTATGTTTAAACAATTGTTAATAAATATAACAACAAATGTATCTTGCTCTTCCCATTTAACAATGTTGCTAGGGCTAGTGGCAAGCAAAACTTGAGCCCTTGCAACAATATATGTTGTGGTTGGGGCTATAGGCTTTAATTCTGTCCCATCTACTATGGCCATAAATTTTTCTTGTTTAAAATTTAATGTCATCTTGTGCATCCATACATGGAAATAATTACCATCAAATTTTGTAATATGGCTGATATTTATTTTAGATGATTGAAACATTATGTTTTTATTTCAAAAATCTTAAAATGTGATTATCACCATACTACATACTTATGAAATATCAAGGAAGATGCGTGAGTTTATATTTGGAATCAAGCTATCATTTTTGATTTTAGTAGCTTGATCATTATTGGGAATTTGAATGATCAAAATCAATTTTGAATCCTAATTTGTATCTTGAACATGAATTACAATAAATTGTTTCATTTTATTTAATTCCAAATTAGTAGATTGACTATAAAGTTATCAATTCATTGCAATAAAAAATCCATAGTTCTTTTACAAACTATCATGAAAGGAATTAAATTATTTTCACAAATCATTAGTATGAGATATATTTTGGAACAATTACAAAAATACCCTTGCTTTAATACCATGTTGGATTTGATTGATTCATAAATCTAGGGAGGACGAAGAAAAAATCAATTTATTAAAGGAAACAACAAGTTATACATGCTTTTTAAATTCTTACAAACATGTCGTAGAGAGACATGTCCTATGGCACAAGTTAGTTATTGTATGTCCATAATATAATACCACTAAATATTGATATATTTCTAACAAATACTTAGATATCTTAAGGAAAAAAACCATGAACAAGGAAATTAAAAAAAGGAAGGTGAAAGGAAAGGGAGGATTAACAATTGGAAATAGTAGCAAATATGGGGACTACACAAGATTAAGCAATTCAAAGATTGTTAAAAAACGTGTTAAAGCATAATTTGTTACAACTAGTAATTGTAAAGGTGGGTGATAAATTTTACTAAAATTTTCAAGCAAGCTTGCAAGTAGATTTGCACATGTATAGAGGTATGAATCTCATATGCACAAAATGGTTTAACGAAAGGCTAGACAATAGGCATGGGTGAGGTGGCAAGTGTAAGGATGTCAAGTAGCAAGGTTGTTGATCTTTAATAATTAAAGGCATTGAGAATAAACAAAATAAAAGAATTTTAAACAAAGTAAAAGACGAACACAATTAGCAAAATTGTAAAATACAAGATCACAACAATTAGAAAAAACACAAGATCGTGGTGATAAGAGGAACACCAAGACCACAATAATTATGAAGGACACCAGAATCCTAATGACTAGGAAGAACACAAGACCATGGCAATGAGAAAAAACACAAAACCACTACAACTTGGAAGAAAACCAATAATATTAACATATGACTATTTAGCTTTAGGTAACAAAATAAACTCTCAAAAGTTATCGTATGAATTTATTTATTTATTTATTCCATTTTTGACCACTTGAACTTTAAAGGGACATTTTTTTCATTTTTACCCATTTTGAGTAATTTTGAAAGCTATGGGTTCACCTTTTAATCATCTACACTTTATTTTCAAACCTTATTAAAAAAAAAGGTGGACTACAAGGGAGATGATTGATCCAATAAGTGTTAAATCATCGACATGTTTACCTTAGTAAGCTACAAAATGGACCAACAATCAACATACAAAATGCGAGTGCACTATTTCCAACATCACACATGTATAAATATGCAAATATTGGGATTCATATGTTTCAATGTTTAGATTGAACATTTTTATAGTGGGGAGTTTTGAAAGTTTGGAATCCTTTTTTGTGATGGTCAATGAAAGAAACTTGTTGCAAAAGAAAATTTTGAACTTGGTAAGCACCCCAACTAATTAATATGTATCACATTAATATAACATCATTAATTGGATAATGAATTTCGATTCAAAATCTTCCTTTTTGGTAAAATGAAGAACCAAAATACCTCTTTGCAGGAGTGAGGGGTGGGGGGTGTTTTATGGGTGAATTTTCAATGCGAGAACAAATGTTTTAAAGAAATTATCGTTTCTACTATAAGTTAAAAGAAAATTGCTAAAAAAATGAAAAATATTGCTAAACTTTTGAAACCACAAAATTGAAATAAACCCATGTAACAAATAATATGGGTGTGAAAAAAAGAAGAAAAAGTTTGGGTACAAAAGGCTAATTCATTACACATGTTATGTATGTATGTGTGTGTTTGTATATATGTATGTATAAAAATATGAATATATGTGCATCTTTGTATGCATATATATATACATGTAGGTATGGTTTCATGTATGTATTCAAATATGTACATATCAATGTACGTAATCATGTATGTATGTAAAAGCTCGTACCTAGGAATGACATGCAGAAGGCCTGCACACATGAGGGTGTATGCTTTCGTTTTTGCCAAGACTCACAACACAAATTGTCGACTTAAGTCCATTCTATTGGCGAACCATCAAAGCAAAAATTTCTATTTCGCCTTTGTTGGCGGAGCTCATCTGCCACTCCTCCTATGATTCCTCTGCCCTGCCCAAAATCCTCCCTTGTGCCCCTCAAATCTTTCCATACCCTCTCGCCCTTACTTTTCTTTTCTCATTTTTTTCCTTTTTACCTTGCTTATTAATAAATCAATTTAAAAATCAAAAACTTCAAAAAAATCACTTTTACTAATTCTTAAAATGACACTTAGACTTTTAAATCTCAAATTAACTTCTTAATCATCCACTAATTTTTTAACCCTCAACTAATTTCATAATCCTCATTTTCGTCAAATTTCATTATTGAAATTTAGACATTAAGTTCCAATAAGCTGCCATTTTATAGGGGGAAAAAGTGGCATAAGTTATAATCCTAGTAGATTAGAGAAAACTAAAAGACAAAAGGCCAAAAAATGAAAGCAAGGATTGAAAAAAATGCATTTAAACAAAATTGAGCGATGATTTCGCCAAGTGTTTTTATTTTCAATCTGGTGATTTCAAAACTTAAGGTAGTGAAGTTTTCTAAATTTTTTGAAATTTATTTTTTCAGATTAACACTGAAAGAACCAATTCTCCTGATTTTGTTTGTTTGGGTTAATTTTATTCAAATAAAGAACAAAGATTTCCAATATTTTTCAAATATTTTTGTAGCAATAGTGCAAATATTCGCTTATTGATTTATTTTCAACATTCCATTATGGAAGCAAAATATTCTCAAAATATTTCAAAATGCAAGAAATACTTGAAATAAATAAAGTATTTTGATAAAATAGTATACTACACCCATCCCCCATGAAATGAAACGTTAATATTTGAAATCAGTATATATTTTTAAAATCTGAAAAATAATTAAATAATTGCATGTTGGTTGGGCAGCTGTTGGGAGAAAACCTGGGCAGGCGAAGGGCAGCAGGCCAGCGTTCGCTGCTGGCTACTACATGTGCATGCGTTCGCGGTTCTTGTGTCCGCCTTGCGCTCGCTCGCTCGTTGGTTTTGCTTCGGCGGCTTCTTTGCCTCTCTGTTGTATGGCCGCTTCGCCGCTCAATCGTGTCACTTCCGTCTCCAATTCCCATGTTCTCAAGCGCTTCTTCCATGCCAGGGCCATGGCGGATCACGAGGCAGGAGGAGCAGCAGCAGGGGTTGCAGCACCAGCAGCAGCGGAAGATTCTTCTGCCATCTCCATACTGCTGGACTACCACTCGGCGACGAAGCATCACCTGAAGCGTTATGCCAAGGGGCCGCACGGGCTGGACTGGGCAAATAAGCCGAATCCTTTCAGACGTTACGAGGGTGCGCCAGTGCGGAGTTTGTTGCAGTTGCCGGAGTCACCGCCGTCTGTAGATGATCCTTTATATTCTGCCGTGTTTTGTTCATCATCATCATCTTCTTCTTCTCTTGTATCGTTGCTCAACAAGCCGCTTACCATAGCCTCGTTGTCGCAGCTGCTGTACGACAGCCTCGCTTTGTCGGCCTGGAAGTCTACGGGACGCAAGGTTAGGTGCCTGAGAGTGAATCCTAGCAGTGGCAATCTGCATCCGACTGAGGCCTATATTGTCTGTGACGCGATAGACGGAATTTCGGCTTCCCCGTTCGTCGCGCATTATGCGCCGAAGGAGCATGCGCTTGAGATCAGAGCGGAATTGCCTATTGATGTTTGGCACGGTTTGACGCAGGGTTTGCCTCCTGGCTCCCTCCTCCTGGGGTTGACTTCCATATTCTGGCGGGAGGCTTGGAAGTATGGCGAGCGAGCATTCAGGTCAGAGCTCTCACAACCGATTTGTTGTCAGTTTCTTGCTGGCAGTTTGAATTGCAAGCCATTTGCATTTGTAGTTTGTGTTCATCCTTGATTGTCACGTTGCATGGGATCCAGGCAGATTTCTCAAGGTCAGGATTGTTTGCTATTGCACAGTAGGTTGCAAAATTTGGAACAAATATCAAATTGCCAAGTAAAAGTCTTGTGACTTTCCAAAGGGTCAGAGAAGGAGATGGCCATTGATTTGGGCAGGCAAGAGTTTAGTAAGTTGGTCAATCTTGATCTCTGTAGGGGGAAGTGAACCCTAAACCTAAAAACTCTGGGCTTTCACAGTGGAAGAGTAACTCTGTTGGTTTTGTGGATGGTTTTGAATGTGACCAGGTATTGCAATCATGATGTCGGCCATGCCATTGGGGCAGTGGCTGTTGGAGCAGCATCTCTGGGATGGAATGCTTGCTTGCTTGATGGTTATGGCACCCATCAATTGAACTGTCTGTTTGGCCTGACACATGAACTGCCCAGTTCTATGGAGCAAGGTCCCATCAAGGGTGTCTTCCCTGAACTTGAATGTGAGCATGGTGATTGCATCATGGCTATTTTCCCATTTGGTGAGTTTGGGATTGGAAACAGATAAAGCTCAAAGTTTTCTAACATCCAATTGCATGTTGTTTCAGTAAATTTTGAACTTAGTTGCACTTGGTTTGTTTGTACTTTGGGGGCTCCAAGTCTCCAGTAGTAAATGCCCAAAATAGTTCTTCAACGTTTTCACTTTATTTGTGCTTGGGTGCTTTTGCTACTACTAGGTGACATAAATCTCAAACCATCACAGTCACATTTGGCACACCTCAGTGACTACATGAAGAGTGTGCAGTGGAAGGGGAAGATGAATGTTTTAAGCACACATCATGTAAAATGGCCTATAATATATCAAGCAGCTGAAGCATCTTTCAAGCCTGCAACAGGGTTCACCCCTCATGCAGGGTCTAAGCGGGTTACAGAGTCACTTCTACCATATGTAGCATACGAGCCAATGACAATGCGACAGGTATCAACAACGCTCATTTTGATAGCAAGTTGTTAGTGAGCTTCTGGAACTGGTTTTCTATTAGTGTGCGCCCTTGGTCATCATTGTTGTCAGTGAAACTGATGTCATTCACTCAGGCTTCAATGCGACAGGCATCATTTATCACATGTTGATTTTGTTACAGGTGGTGCGCAAGCGCCGTAGTGCTCAGAACATGGACAGCCAGTACGGCATGCTCTCAGATGTATTTTATCAGATGCTTCTCAAGACACTACCCACAGGTGGAGCGGGTGTCCAAGCTGAACCACATCAACTCCCCTTTGGTGTATTGCCGTGGAAAGCTGAAGTTCATCTAGTCTTGTTTTCACACTGCATTGTGGGATTGAAACAAGGCATCTACATTTTAGTAAGGAATTTTGCTCACAAGGAAGCCCTTCAAAAGGCAATGAGACCAGAATTTGTGTGGGAGAAGCCAGAAAGTTGCCCTTCCAGCTTACCTCTCTATAAACTGTATGAGGGGGATTGTCGAGATCTGGCAACACGCCTCTCTTGTCACCAGGTCTGTGCCTTGCTGTGCTTCTCTCTATCCACATTGAAGGTGATAGCAAGATACTAACAGTGCCCACATCTTCCAGTGCTGTCTGTCTGGCATGTCTATTTCAGTTTTCAGATAATTCTCATGTCAAACTCAATTTTGCCAATTATATCTCATATTCTCTGACCTGTGGGGGATTTGTAGGAGATAGCAGGGGAAAGCTGCTTTAGTTTGGGCATGGTAGCAAGATTTGAGCCTGCAATACGAGAGCAGGGTGCCTGGATGTATTCTCGCCTGTTCTGGGAAACAGGTGTAATTGGTCAAATTCTGTACCTGGAAGCACATGCATTTGGGATTTCTGCGACAGGCATTGGCTGCTATTTTGATGATGCAGGTTTGTTTCTCTCTCTTTCTTCTTGTTCCAACTTCATCTCAACATGTATTCAAGCAGAGTCCCGTGTGCACACTATCTCTCTCTGTCAATGATCCAACTGTATGTCAGATTGGTTGAAGAATCTTTTAGTCGGTCTAATGCTGAAGTCTTACTTTGTCATTGTGTTTCTGCAGTGCATGACGTACTGGGGCTGGAGGGCACTGAGTTTCAAAGCCTCTACCACTTTACAGTTGGGGTTCCTCTTGTCGACAAGCGTCTTCTGATGCTTCCTGCATATCCTGCACCAGCGATGGATGCATAGGACTTTTCACTTTCTGGGATTGATCATGTGAAACAGCATGACCAGGCATTCGTTTTGACATCTCCCACCAACAGGCTGGTGTAGTGCATTAGTGGTCTCTCTATTATGCACATGCATGTACTATATATTGCATACAATAGCACACTGTTTGTTACACCCCAAGGTACTGCTGCTTTAGGTAACAAGCTGTTCCCTTTTGGCATCAAGTTCACCATCTGTAAATTGGACAGGTAACGTATGCACAGAATGATTTTCTCTTCAAGAGACAAGCCTGGGGAATATGTTAATAACCTAGTCAAGGTGCTGCTTAGTACAAATCCTCAGCTGAGGTTAGTATGGGTTACAGGCCACTCATATGCAGAAACCACTATGTGCCCTAAAGGTGCCTTTGTGTGAATGGACCATCTGCAATAATCATCAGCAGTTAAGGAAAGGAGTGTATTCCATCACTGTTCATGTCAACCTCTTTCTCATGAGGGAGTGAAGTATCAGATCTGCTGGAGCCACATGTTGAAAGTGAGCTGTCAGTTTATGAATTTGGTCACTCAACAAAGTCCATCCAAGGTAAGAGTGGATTTCATTATCCTGGGAGCACTTGACAATCAAAAGGGGATAGTATGTGTGCATTTCATGGCTCATCGTTGTGGTCTTTGCAAGAAGATGAGCCAAAGCTTGATGGTAGAAGCCAGTACAATTGGTTTTCCATTAGCATAAAGAAAACTGATTGTTTACTGGGAGAGTTACTCATACAGTGTCATACCATTGTTCTCCTTTCTCTTCAATGTATGCTATAGGTATGGCTGTGAGAGCCAAAGGGCATGTGTGCACACAGGCTTATTTCTATGAGGTTTAATGATCTTCCCAAAATTGAAGGAGGATCCAAGATCAGTATGCAGACATATTATATTCAGAGATTTTATATATCAACTTCACCATATGCCTTCATCCTTGATCCATTAGGTTTAGCAAATTGTTGTGGGTACTATTGACTGAAGTTAGGATAACAAAGCATCATGAATCTGCTATGGTGTTGTGAATTCCTGATATTGGCAAAGTAGTTGTAGGTCCCTGCAAGCATGTTATTTATGACAGATGTCCAGGTTCCTGCCTGCTGACCTTGAGCTTCTGGTGGTCATTGTGCAGCTGACTCACTGGGCAGCAGCTGCACTGATGATTTGGCCATAGAAGGATGGAAGAAACTCTTGAGTTGCTTATGGAGTGTCCAGCTGCAGATGACGGCACCTGTACACTTGCTAGAAGGAGCTACCTTGCAATACTGCCAGGAGTGGACAGTCATAATACAATCAACTGGCTTGTACTGGGGGTGTAATCCTTGATATCCCTGACTTTTCTTGGTACGCTTGCTCCAGAGAAAGAAGTGCAGGCAGGACAGATCCCACGTCAAAAGTACCTACAAGAACAAAGATTTGCATACTGAACAAAAATCGGGTGAGTGACTCTAGCATCCTGGAGGAGACAATCTGTCAATTGGCATGATATTTTTTCTTAAAGATTTGGTTTATGAGGAAGGGGAAACACATATAAGATTATGTGCACAATATACTGTAATACATACGTGAGACTGCAAAAAACCTCCTTGCAAGTATCAAACATATTTCAGGAGTAGCAGTTGCCACAAGTAGAGTACTGGTATGTCAGTGCTTCTTCTTCCACCTGCCAAACACTTACTGTACATGTTTCAAGGAGCCAGGAAGGAGGCTATATATTTGATTCAGGCCTTCTGAAGAAGACACAGGTATACCTATGACCCAAATTTTGTAGCTGTTTCACAGCACACTTGCAACAATTTGTAAGCACAAAGAAAAGGGGACAACGCTCTGATCAGAGAGGAGCTAATGGACTAGGTAGCAGGTCAGCTCAATCTGGTTACCAGACATAAACAGCACTATGGGGGGTATAGACATGGCGAACTCCTTCCTGTTTTTACTGGTTTTACTGTTCATTTGGATGGTAGTAAGTGAATTAGGAAGGTTGTTTAGGTAAAGGGTTAGTATGTAGGTAGAATTATGATTTGCAAAACTGAATGATATGCTATGTTTGAATCTGAAATTTGAATGTTTATAAAATCCTTCATGCACAACCATATCTGTTTGGGTGAAACATATCTTTCTATCCACATTCTTGGCAGGTTACTGACGTAAAGTGGTACCAAGTTGATTATCAGAAACTGCTAAGAGGCAAGTGAATATGGGATATAACTTGAGCATGGATGTTCAATGTATCCCCAATGAGGAAGAGACACATTAGCAGGATGGCCCCTAAAGCTGGTTATGGGCTGACAACAAATACAACCATTTGCAGACTCTTTGGGGGCTCTCCTCCCATTCTTGTGTCTGATCTGTCACTTGCAGGTGGTTTTTGATTAATTTTGTTTTGGGTCTTTAGTCTCATTCTCAATTTTGATTTGTTATCTGTAAGTTGGTAGCTGATGATATTTGTTATTCTCACTTCTGATGGCTGCTAGTTGTCAGCCAACTTTGTCATTCTCAATTGTGAGTTGTTACTTGTAGTTGTTAGGTGATTAAAATAATTTGCAGTCAATCTTTGGTTCTGATCTATTACTTGCTAGTGGTAATTGATGAATTTTATTATTGGTCTTTGTTAGCACTTCTGATTCGTTCACTATTGATGATTGATTAATTCTATTATTGGTCTGTGGCAGCAAATGTTACATGCACATGAAGGAAGAATAGGGGTAGATTGTTGTGGGGGAGGTGGATTGGCCTAACATCTTCAAGAAAATCAAGTAGGTAAAAATGCAAACTTTTTGCTTGGCCACACTTGACAAAGACTAGTCTCTATAGCCCCCCCCCCATCTTTGATCTGCCCAAGAGAGAATACACCATCTTGACTCAATCCCCTTTTTGAACATTTTTGATATTTTTTCTTTGTAATCCATGTAGGGATGCACAAAATTTTTGTTCTATCTTTGTGTGTGTGTGTGTGTGCGTGTGTGTGTGTGTATAATATTGGGGAAAAAATTCTTCTAAAAGTGTTTTTACAATTTTCAAGAAATCATAAATTTGAAGACATATGCATGTGACTACTCATAAAAGCTTAAGGGACACTTATGAATTGTTTATGATTTTTTGACATGGTTCAAAAAACATAAGAAATCTAATCTTGATTATTGACGTTTGTAAACCTTATTACATTGTTGCCAACTTGTACAAAGGTTCTAGTGCACCTTCTTATGAGGCACTATATTATGAGGTTTTCAAACTTTTTATTTTCACTTTTTTCAACTATGAGGAATCTTGCACACCTTTTAGCTTTGAAGGTTTTCAAAACACCACAAACAACATTCAAAGGTGAGTTTATCTAAGGAATTCTTGTTCATTATTAAAAAATGTTATTCAATTGAGAAATAAAGATTAGTATTTTGAATGAATATGATATTATGCACTATATAAGTCTAAGGGTCACATACTCTTCTTATTGATTGATCTCAATAAAAGAACTCTTATAACTAAGGGGTTGAACAAGGATTAAAAATAAAAGGTTGTATTCATTGTAAGCCATAATCATCCATAACATCTAATAAAGGTTCATCTCATGCTATTTCCGTAACTCACACCATTATAAAGCTATCAATCATGTTTGAAATAATTAGAAAAATAACTAAAAGATGGCAACATCTTGTTAATTCAAAACAATATCATTTGTTTATCCTAGTTCCAAAATGGTTGAAACTCTCAAAAGTTTTTGAATTTCTAATTCATTCAATGTTAATCAAAATCCATTAAAATCCAAGATTGGATCTCGTAAAGGTAAATAGTTAAGTTAGGTAAGGTTCAAGCACACACCAACACACATTCATTATTATAAAAAAATGGGCCAAAAATTTGCATTAACATATTACACTCCTCCAACCTCCACACACAATAAATGAGTTCAAAAGAAGGATGGAGGTGAGAATGACTTCTCAAAACTTGTTGGTTTTCATTTGCACCTACCTCAACCAATTCCTTGATGATAATTCCTTGATAACTATATCATTGTGCTGCAAATTCATGAACATATGTTTTATGTCATTCTCTATGATTGTTTGCATTTTGAAAAAAAATTAACATTGGATTTAAGAGAATTGATTAAATATGTTGCCAGTTCAAAGACTTGATCCAAGTTTGGAACCCCTTTTCATTCAAAATATCACAAGCCTTTCCATATAACTTCATGTCCAATGCTATAATGCTTGAATTGAAGCATTCTTCAATCAATGAACTATTCTCCCAAGATGGTAACTTTTCACTTCTAGATCCTTCTAGATCCTTCCCCTTCCAAGCTGGGAGTTCCCATTTTGTATCCCAATGAGGATTGAAATATATTCATCACCTCCTTCCAATCATATTTTCCTAATCTCCACCCTTGTTTTAAATCGCTTTCTTAAGCTCCACCCTTGATCCCACCTATGGTTTAAAATGTTTCATGAAGTTTTAACATATCCAAGGTAATTAACATTTAAAATAATTCATTCAAGTAAAATTACTAACGTATTTTTTTATTATTCCATTTGAATGCCTTTTAACTCAATGCATTGTACTATTTGCTTGTGCGGTACATATTCTTAAACAATAAGTTAAGAAGTAGGCCTTTTACATCATAATATTTTCTTTACCATCTTGATCCATCATTAAATTTAAATTTGTCTAGTTTATTGAATTCCCATTTTGCTAGCCTTCCTTGTGATTGAATTTTCTTGTTCCCCATACCCTATAGAATGTTTTAAATAAATGTTTTCCATCTTTATTCATAATAGTACATAATTTTTGCATTCTTTTTTCATGCAACATTTTTTCAAATTGGTTATGATGTAGATCACAAGAAACCCAAATTACACAATCGAATGATGAATTGTTCCATAATACAACCCTAGATTTGAATGATATTCAACAACCCCATGAAGAAGAACTAATCAAACAAGCAATATGTTCATTTTTGACATTTGAGCAAATCACTAAACCATGACACCATATGTTCAATTCCAACATGTTCATTGGTATTAATGCTTGAAGTCAAACCTATTGTTGTTGGTGAAATTGAAATCTTATATAAATGCATTTATGAAAGTGATGAAACTACCATTTTGATGTGGTTTTTAATCCTTGAAGTCAACCATTATTGGTGGTTATGTGATATGATCCTTTAAGTTTTTGTTGATTTTTTAATAGATTTCTTACTCACACTATTTATCACATCCTAAAGTTCTTGCAATTTTAGGGTTTTTGTAATAGCAAAGACAAAAGAAATATTTTTTTTTGAATAAATTATTTGAAATTTTTAGTATGGGTCTTATGTAAAAAAAAAATGTGAGAAGTTCTACCATATCATAATAAAATTCTAGTTCTTGGGCTAAAGATATTTGGGTTTTATGTATTCTAAAATTTATCACTTTTAATAAAGCAACTTATAGTCCCTTCTTTAATACTTACATTGTCAAAATCTTAAATGTATTTGAAAGAAAATGTAAAATAATGATTTAATTTAACCTTGCAAGCACCACCATAATAACAATTTACCTTTTATAAGGATAACCAATTTATAAGATTGATTAATTAGCATAAAAATCAGTTAAAAAAAATCTGAAGGTCTAAAATGTTATATTAATTGTCATTTAAATTTTTTGTTAAATGTTATTTTAATTTAGTTTAATGGATTAATTCTTAAAGGTACAACCCAAATGAGACTTAACAACATTATGATGGTGTTGGTAAGGTTCACGTCAACTACATATAAAGGATGTGATCGTCCCCTCTTATTTAAATAGTTTTGGGATCAAAATTCATTGATTACCTTTGAATTCATGGCTTAATTTTGTTGAAATTGATAGTTCCTTTATATCCCCCATCCTTTGTAACCATCTTTTCATTGCAATTGAGCATTACAAACTTCAAAAAACACATCTTCTTCATCCTTCTAACTATGGAATGTTATGAAAAGTTTAGTTTTTTTTTCTCAAATGGTGATGGTTTTGAATGTTTCATTTCCTTTTTCCATTGTACCCTGCGTAGCCTCCTCCTCCACCTAAATCCAAAAGAGGTTAGAAGGATGATTTTGTACCACATGTTTAATTGATTTGTTTGAGGAAAGATTGTTTACCACCAACATGAAGAACTTAATACAACAACAATGGCAAGGGGATTTAAACCAAGATTGGGGAAATATTTTCTTATGTTGTGTATGTGTATGGTTTAAGACTTACACACGATGTAAGTGTAAATGTTTCAAGCAAATTTATTTATACATTGGGTACACGTGTATATGGTTCAACAACAAACCATGTAAATGTAAATGGTGGGACGTGTAAGTGTAAAACCATGTAAATAACTTTAAGTCATGTAAAAATAGTGTAAGTGTAAAAACATTTTTAAATGAAAGAAAGAGAGAGGTGTTCATTGGGAACACCTTTAAACATATAATAAATAGAAGAGGTGTTTGTTGATGAACACCATTATTAAAAAGATAATTTATGAATAAAAGAAAAGTTTAGTGGCTATGTGAAAATAGTTTAAATGTAAAAACGGTGTAAAAAGGAAAAAGCTAGAAAATGAAACAAAAAAATGCCATATCATGTAAACTTCAATTTCATTCACATGAAAGGTTAAAAATGTGCATTTTAAATGTCCAATATGATCATTGAATTGACACACTTACAAAGTGGTTATAGGGGTATAAGAGTTCAATGGAAATTGAAGAAGTACCATGTGCATCATGGACAAAACACTACCAAAATCATTGATACATGTCCCAATTTTGCATATAATCCTCTACATTATCATCAACCTTATTAGGAAACTTGGCATCCATCACATTTAGTATGTCTTCTTCAACCTCACCAAACCCATCCACATTTTTAGATCCTTTTTTATCCTCAAAACCAATAGTGGGATCATTAAGTTAGTTCCTAATCAAAAGAACTAGAAGATCCAAGTTCTTTGCATCAAGTCGACATCAACAAAGACTTGTCAAAATCTGTGCAATGGAAAACACTTTCTTCACATCAATCTAACTACTAGGTATATATCCCCAAAATCATTTTAACCAACTTCTATTGAATCAAAGAAACAATTGTAATAATTTAAATGGACAACTAAGTAATCATGGAACAATTCTCTCGCAATCTATTGACAATACATGTTAAACTTTAGCCAAAGCGCATGTAATGTGATCTAAGTGTTTATGTTGCTAGAGGTGATCCCATCTCCTAACTTTGCACTAATATGTCCTACCTCCACTCTTAGAGCAAGCTCCTCCTATAGACTCATATGTTTCTTGATTCCATCTTGCTGCACACTATTTAATTTTTCAGCACCAATGTTGAAGAATCCTATGAACAAATTATTCTCATGGAATTTGCACACTTGCATCATGTTGTTCCTAATTTGACTCCCTTTGAAGTTAGCTGAATGTTGTCCTAACAACTAAATTCTTCAAAGCTTTCTACTACAACAACAATCCCATTGCCATTTATGAAAGCATGCTTACTCCCACATACAATTGTTGGTGGACCTCAAACTCTTTCTCCTACTTTGCATCCATCTTCCAAGGCATCTCATCAAAGAAAAAATCAAAGTGCTTCAAACTGAGTTGCATTGAGCTCATCAACAAGAAGCAAATAAGGCATGTTTTGTTGTTATGTGGAAAGGATAGTAGGTTGGTTAGTAATATTGCATTTGGTGCTGTAGTCCTACATACCAAGAAAGTCCAATAAATCTTGAAGATTATAGATCACTATATTACACTACAACTCATTGTGAGACCCACTTTTTGATTTGAGTTTTGACATTCAAAGAGTTGGGATTCTATCTTAGCACTCATCTTGTAGACCTCAAATAAAGCATAAATAACACTTGACAATTCAAGCTAGAGTCCATTCAACACAATGTGTGTCAAAACATATCGTCCTTATCAACTATTGTTTCAATTTTCACATGTTTGTCAATATCATGTGATGAAAGTAACATAATGTCCATTGTGAAGCTCAAGCTGAAATGCTGATTTAAAATGCACATTCTAGTGCTTCATACACTCGAATAGACAAAATCACAAACAATTACCTCTTCAAAACCAAAGAAGATATTCTTCACCTATTGCCATTTGAATAGGACAAGAGCTTAGCTGCAAATCTAGGTTAACATATGCATGTAACTTTGATATGCAAGGGATTGTAATAAGTTTTATTGTTTTGTAGGAGCTTGATACACTTCCTCATTTTCAATCCTCAAAATCTCATCAAGCCATTACATTATTTCTCAATGGTGCTTTTGTAGTACTACCACATTATATAATATCAAAATGACAAACTCCTAGGGTTTCATTTCAGTGGGGTATGATTGAAAGCATGCAATAACTCTTGAGGTGCATATAGCAAAGGAGGTTTCAACTCATCTCATGTCATCCAGCTTCAGGTGTCCACCACAACAGACTTCGCAAATATTGGGTTCTTTTAAGTCAAATACACATCTCCGAGAACAATTTGTACTTCTGCAATTGTTCAATTTCCACAGCTGATGAATGGAGTCTTTCTATTCAGACTGAAATTGCAAGACCCTGATAATCCAGCAAGAACTCAACAGCCTTGTCAATTTCACAATGCATAATACAGCAGAAACACATATTTGTGTAGATCCTCCCTGTGTTTGATGTGCACAAGACCATACAAGTTGCCAACCCCACCGTGTACCTTGATGCATACTGTCTTTCACATGTTGGAAAAGGATCAGGACATGTTTTAACAGAGTCTGACAGAGGATTGCTGCACATCTACAATCCTGCCTGCTGACTAGAGATGGCACTGATTTCATGCTTTTCATAAGGAAAATCGACATCTGGTTTCCAAACACTCCACACACAGATTTCATACACGTGGATCCTGTCATGATTTGGTAACAAATGAAACACACCACGTAGAGAAAGAGAATGTTACATTGCCACCACTTGAGGACTTTTAAATACATTCTCACACTTCAAATCCCACTGTCTACCAGCCTTTGCACCACACCAGAATCTTCACATGCATCCAAAGAGCTCTTCAACAAGGAGAGCAGTTTATGAAGCAAAATTGCACATGGACAGATTAGTGTGAACTTCTCTCCAGAGGACATTTGACAAAAAGTGTCCATGGGCACACAGAAATCAACATCTGGCATAAACAAGAATCCTGTCAGGAGTTAGAAGAAGAGAGAATCTAAAAACCTCAGTCCTAGAAAGAGGGATTAGCAATGGGTAGCTGCCATAGTTCAAGAAAGATCATTTCTACTCTTAAATGCGCTGTTTCCACACATTGAGTGTTTGAAACGGTTTGACATTCTTCAATTTGTGAACAATTGAGAGTATATATGCATATGGGACAAGAACCTTAGCACAAAACCTTTGGAAGAAATCCTTTCACAAATCCAAAGCTTGGGTTGCTAGATCATGATGTGCTCAAAGAACTTGGGATCTGCATTCCACTAGTTAGTCACATGCAAAACATTCTACTGCAAAGCTTGAGCCCATGTCTTTTCGTTCACATGTTTAGAACAAAACATGTACCTGCTCTGCCTCAAGACTCTAGGAGCCACAAAGCCTTGGAGACTTTTCTATTGTGCGGGTGATCAAATTGTCTTTCTCCCAGACTGAGCTCTATATGTGATGAGGTAAGAGGGTAACAATTAATGCCAATGAGCTGATGATTTAAGATCCTTCTTCTAGTCTGAAATGACAAGCAAATTTCGTGCACATGTACACAGCCAGAAACTATTTTCAATCAGCAGCACCTCCTCAGAAACAAGTACAAAACTATCATACGATACAAACCCAAAACCCAAAAAAAGAGAAAAGACTCTACAAATTAAGGAAGAGGTGGAGCAGATACAGGAGTCTCAACAATCCCAGGATTGGTGTTGGACCCAGGATCCACATAGTCTGCAAAGGAGCTCAAAAGAATTCTTTGCTCTTGGACATCATACAGAAATCTTGATGGGGCAATGTGATGATGCAATGAGGCTGTATGTTGCTCGTATGCAGGATTGATCATGGTTGGACTCACCCTGGTCTTATCCGCTGACAGCTGATGAAAAAACAACAATTTCAAACCAAAGAAGTTGTGTGTTAGCTCAGATCATCTTCATAACTGGAATATCCAACTGCAACTCCAACCAAGCTTGCATGATCACAATAGCAATGAAAGCCCATTTACCTGATTCTCTTTGGATGCGCTGCTCTGCACGACGTCCTGGTCCATGTTCACAAGAGGCGGGTTTTCTCTGAACACAATGTGCTCGGTTTCTTCTGCATACGAATTTCGCATCAAGTGTCAGAATCCAAATAAGAGGATGCACCGAAGAACCCTAATCCCGAGCACCTCGCACCTCGCACTTGGCGCAGGCGGCGTAGTATTCCGCTATGGCAAATTTGGTTGCCTCATGCTACTTGCTGCTCCTTACTCTTGCTACTGACGCACCAGTAGATTCTGTTTACGGAAGTGTCTCTAGTACTATACTGCGATAGAACTGTGATGAGTAACGAAGTTCTGAGAAAATATCTTTAAACGCCGCCATCAGCTTCCCTCAATTTGAAATTTTCCGGCGGGAGAGACAAACAATGTTAGTTACCGCGGGTAGAGCGCCGCCAGGACTGCTTTTTCTCTTCGCTCTTCTTGTCGAAGAGACAAGGAATTAACCAAGAGGAGAAGATGCATATTATGATGCGCTTTCGAAAGCGTATAGCTCTCAAGCACTTGAAGAAGCGGGAACTAGTCGCAGCGTCCGTGAGCGGAAGACAATGCGAAGAATGAAAAAGTTGCGGTTGCGCGGGAAGACATGGACAAAATTTGTTTCGCATCTGGATCTCTACTCTTCTCAGATTCTTTCACAAAGCAGGCCGGCAACCAAACTGAGAACTGCTGGTTGAACGATGCAGGACGACGTTGCTACCTCGAGTTCATGACTCTGCAAACTGACAATCTGAGAACAAAATCCACAAGTTCACACAAATCTGTGCAGTGTTGCTCCACCACCTACTACCTCGCATTTCCACGTACAACAAAATGAAGTGCAGATAGAGAAGTACTGCGTCTGGCGGCCGCGTGCCTCTCTATTGCTGTAAACGAAGAACATCACGTTATGAAGGTTCATCTATTTCGCAGCTCTCTGGTTGTAGTACACAATCGTTACACATTCTCCACCAAATTCTTTAAGTTTCTTCTCATAGTCCTAGTGCCAATCAATGCAAGTGCTGCAACGTCTGTAAACCGCGGGCGGCTCGACAACTCTATAACTTTCATGGAGCAGTACAGCACCTTGATCCGTCGCCGGCATTACCCGTACTAACGTCGAAGTACCAAAGCATTACATTCTTAGGATTCTCCCTTGCAGGCCTGCGATTTCAAAGCCAGAGATGGAACTAGTGCGTAGAAGTCTAGAATGAGATCACGAGGAAACACAAGAAGAGGCAGGTACACAGACAGAAAACGAGAGAGAGAGAGACAGAGAGAGAGAATTACCTTGAGCAAGAACTCGACCTACGATGAAGATAGGAAGTAGAACTAATGTGCACACCAGCAGCCAGCCTCCAGCACACAACCGCATATTGCTCTATCTCTTCAAGAGCTCTGATCTCTCTCTCTCTCTCTCGTTCTGTCTTCTTTTTTTGGCTCTTCAAAGTCGGTAGTATCCTCTGCACGAGTCCTCCTAAAACAACCACGTTCCTTGGCACGCCTCGATGCAACAAACTTAGCACAACAAACTAAAACCTCGACGAAGAAAAAGGTACTTATTCCGCTAAAGATCGCGAACAACAGAAATCGCCTTAAAACAACTTCACCTCCAAGTTTGCTCTCTCTCTCTTCTTTCTCAGTGAAAACTGCCACCACACACACACGTCATGAGAGAGATCTTGTGGCAAACCTGGCTTCTATTTCTCTCTCTCTCTCTCTCTCTCTCTCTCTCTCTCTTTGTCTGAGAGTCTCTTTCTCTGTGTTTGTCTCCCTCTAGTACTACTGCACCGGACAACGACCGTAATCCGGAGACATGCAACAGCAAACGATTCTTCCGCCGCCGGCTCCTAGTCTTCGTCTTATTATTGTCGCCCCGCGCGACCGCTCGCTCGCTCGCTGCGCTGCGTGTGCACAGTGAGAGAAGAGAGAGAGAGAGAGAAAGAAGCTGACGAGTGTGGTGCCATTGGCCATCATCGAGCGAGCGCTCGTGTTGTCGCTAATCACGGACCCTTAATCCAGATTAGTGGTGGGTGTGAAAACCCCTTTTTCTTATGTCTTTGAAATCAACCCTTTATCATCCCTTATTATGATCATCAACCCTAACTAATTTGGAAGGAATCAAGGAAATCATTACCATCATCAATATCATCCATTTAACCATTTTTTGATTAGCACTAATCTCATCAGCAACCATGTGGGTTATCATATAACCGATTGATAATCACCTATTATTATTAGCTACTAGCTACAAGGTTTTTTTTATAAAAAAAAATTAAAAAATCTGTTTTTATAATTTTTTTTGTATTACTCTTTAAAGATTGATAACTTACCTAGATGATTTAATCGGATCATCCAAGTAGGTTATTAGATTTTTGAAAATTCAATATGAGGTGGCTATCGACAAAATCAATAACCAACTTGATAACTAGGTCCAAACTCTATAATTGGCCAATACTAGTTTTGACCTATGGTGAAAATGTTATTAAATATTGAATAATTATTTCTTGATAATTTCATTTAAATCAAAACTAAAAAAATTATAAGGGAATTTAGGTGTGGTCTTGATATTATTGTTTGAAAGCCCTCCGTGAGCATGAGTAAAGATTTAATAAAGTTGATTTGGAAAATTTTAGACCTTGAGGGGTGTGAAAGATATTGAAATTTGAGTAGTTCTTGTCACTAGAAATTAGTTTAAAATTTAAAATGATATTTTCACGATCAAGCTCTATCATCAAAGTTCTATTCACACTTGGGCCAACAACACGAGCCACACTACCCTAGTTAAGAGAGCTAAAGCAACTTAGGGTAAAACGCACTCACTAAAAGTGGGTTTTTCAGGATTTTGTGATGTAGCCAAAATGACAATCATTCAAAAAATAATTTAGCCAAATTTAGTTACATGAAAGTGAATCTTTTCAGATGGGGGCATTAGGAATTTGCCCAATGCAAAAGGGGTTATATAGTACTCTCCAAAGTATTTATGTACTTCCTAAAATAGTCCTTAGGTATCCCCTAACTTAAATAGGTGTTTTGATGGCCTTAGATAATCCTTAAATAATTCCTAAATATCATTTAACCTAAGAAACCTTTAGCTAACCTCATAGGTAAGGTCTACATAGTTTTCTAAATAGTCCTTAGGTATTTCATAATCTAGGTAGGTCTCTAAGTGTCTCCCCAAGTAATCACTAAGTAAGTAAGTAGGCCCTATGTGATCCCCTCTTGCAATATGAATGAACCCTAAGTAACCTTAGGCAAGCCACTAAATAACTCTTACATATCCCTTAACCTAAGAAATCCTTAACTAATCTCACAAGTCAACTCTATGTAACGCCTTAAATAATCTTTAGGTATCACATGATCTAAGTAAGCTCCTAGGTGTGTTCTAATGGAGTTCCTAGGTAGCCCTTTACATAAGCATTATGTAGCTTCATATTTAAGCTTTCGATAGCTTCTATCAAAAAAAGCCCCAAGGTAGATTCTTAAATAATCTCTAAATATTTTTTCTACTTAGACAATCCCTAATCAACCCTTTAGGTAGGCTTCATTTTAAAGTATCCCATAACCTAAGTAAAGCCCTAGTTAGACATAGAGACAAAACACAAGAAACATGAGAAAACTCAAATCATCATGGTTTGGAAAAAGACCCTTTTCACATTTAAAAAACAGTTTTTTCTAAGGTACAATGAACGTGTCCAAAGGCTTGGGGTCTAATTCGAGGGTCCAATATCAAAAAATTGTGTGATTGACATGTCAAAAGATTAGGTTAACCTTTGATTTTATTATTATTATTATTATTATCATGGATTTTTTAGTTTTTTAAAAAATTTTGCTTCCATTTTGTGCACTTGGAAAGGCTAAAAATGCATCCCTTTTAGCAACCACCTTGTGAGAATCTAAAAAACCAGTCATGTCAACTTTAGAATTGATAAAAAAATGAGGGAGCTTGTGTTCTCTCAACAATGTCCTCAATCCATGGCTCTTCCATTCTCACAAATTTTGAGCAACAAAGGGTAAGAAAAAACAATGAAAAATAACAAAAAACGAAAAAATGAGCAACCTTCGACCCTCGATTATACTTTGGTTCTCCAAATCATGAGCTCTCGTTTAAGCTCTATTTTTTGGTCCAGACCAATTGCTTTTCCCTCTGAAATGATGCCATGTAAACTAAATCACAATTTGATTTGTCTTTGTCCTGGATACTTGTCTAAAAACCTTGGGATTTAAAGCTCTTGACCAATAGGAATGCTCGATTTCATTGAGCCGTGTTCCTTGAACCCTTGTCTAAAGTGGCCCTTGATAAAATTTCCTTACTTTGCGGATACCACTGAAAGAGGAGATAGTGGGTGAAAGCAAGCCCAAAGACAGGGTGAAGACAGGGTGACTTTCCAGATGACTCTAATGTGATTTTTAAAAAAATTACCATTTAAAAAAAAAAAAGTGATCCAACAGCGCCAGTCTAAATATCTGAAATTCCAAAAATTTGAAACTAAATTTAAAATATTATTTCAGTTTATGGTAAAAAATAAAATGGTGGAAACTATTTCCGATAAACATTGGTAATTTGTGGGTTCAGATTGTGCAATTTCTGTTTACACGGTGTGGAGTTTTCATTTATTTATTTATTTATTTAGACCCACCAGGATTATTAAACACCGAACATCACAATTCAGTGGCAGGTATGAGTAACTAAGATGAAGCCTCTAAGAGCCCAAATCAATACACAAAACCATCCAATTGAAAACCATTGAAGAGGACATTTGACAACCCTAATAGGTCTCTCTTAACTTGGATGATAATCCCACAAGTCATGGATGACCTCATTCAGTATGGGCATCACACACTCCGTCAACTCACTTTCACCAAAATTTTAAAAAATAAAAATAAAAATAGCCTGTAACAAACATGACCTTGTTTGTTGTCTCTGAACTTTGTGGGTGTCAGTCCGGCATGGCACAATATTAAGGTAATGTGCGTTCTTATGGTGCATTCACACTTGATGTTAAGTCAGTGTTAAATGAAAATCTAGGTGGCATCCTAGGTGGCACCCAATGTTAAATGGGTGATAGCTTAATGTTCAGTGAATGTTTAACTTAACATAAAATGTTCATAGTAAGTAGGTGTAAGTAAGTTCTAAATGACTAACATGGTGTTAGGAGACTCGACACTAGAGTCCCTAACATTAAGTGTGAATGCACTTTTAAAAATAGAAGAGTGAACCCTACTCAATGACATAACAACTACAACCCACCCATGTGTGCCAGATTCTGAAGCCAATGCTCCAAGCCTCCTGAGAGTAAGGAGAGAGAGAGAGAGAGAGAGAGCAATTTGGATTTGGTTTGGTCCTCCTTGAGGTTTAAGGATTAATAGGAATCATGATGGTAATCGTTCCCAATGCACTCGGACGTAGCAGAAGTTGATGTCATATGTTGTGTTGTTTTCATTATCGCCCACAACTTCCATACTGCAAAGCAACAGCAATCGTCACATTGAACAATATGGAACTAGTTACTTTAAACTATATTTTTTTGCTTTCTGTTGCTATTTTTCCAATGCACCGAAAAACCACAAGTATGTGGAGCTTTGCAATCACTCCAGCTAATGCTCTGAGGGTCTCTTTCCATTAGGCTGCTATGATCACAGTTACATCATAGTTACATCACTATGCTGTGACTTTGGTGTTCTGGAGAGATCTTTATAAACCTTTAGTTTTAGACCCTTTGAACTAAGCGTCTCTTTCCATTAGGTTGTTGTGATCCAGTTGCACCATAATATGAAGTTACACATAGTATGCTGTGGCGGTAGAAGCCTAATGGAAAGCCCACTAAAATGGGGCCTTATTTCTTGTTGTATGGACATGTGCTATTCATTATAGAGCTGTAACTGGGTTCAAAATTTGGCGGCAATCAATGTTAAAAACATTGGGAACAAATTTTTTTAGAGAATTTTTGCAGACACGAGTTCCTCTGAGAACAATGATAGGTGTCATTTTATGATGATTCATAGTTTGACTCACTATGTGTGAGCTCCTGCATTTGGTCAGTGTTTGACCAATAGAGCTTTGAGGTCACTATGAGCACAACTAGCTGCAAAAAACATGATGGAAAGGTTCTCTTGGGCCACAATTTGTGATCATAACAACCTAATGGAAAGATGTCCTGAAAGGGTGAAGATTCCATCCAAGTCCAAAGGATAGGACTAAGGCCCCCTTTACACTAAAGCCTGAAAGCCCATGACCATTGAAACTCAAAATCGTCGAATTTGAGGAAAAGACATGTCATGGTACAAGTTCACTTTACATGAAGATTGAGTGCCTAAGGGACCAATGCAATGTGAATGAATGAAAAATTCTCATTAAATGCACTTTGGATAATGTTTCACGGTCTTTACAGGACTTCATGCCGAGCCCACTACTTGAGGTGGGCACAACACAAAGTCTATTAGACCATGAGCCCAAAAGCCATGATTGGTTTGAAATGTTATTCCTTTTTTGCTTCACTATTATATTCATTCATTGTTCATGCTCATGCCATTAACCTAAGCCAATAATGACAAAGAAAAAATATGCAAAAAAAATCATTGTATCCAAGAGGTGAGTCAACATGCACCAAGTGGCCTAGGCTTTTTTTCATTTGGGAGAGGGTCATCCCACAAAGTTCCCAACGTGTTCCTATAAAGTTCCCACCAAATTCCCAACATGTTCCCTAGGATTGTGTGATGCGCCAATTGAAGATGTTAATCACCCAAAAAAAAACTTTAAAGGTTCCCACATTTAATTAATATGAATTGCAATATATTATCATGTTATGGTACTTCAACAAACTCTTTAATCACTTTACATTACACTTCAAAACCAGAGTCCACACAAATGATTCTTGAATTTTCATGGGGACACCCTTTGAATGGGTTTTGAATGCTTTCAACATTTCCGTGGTCACATCCAATGTTGGGCGGTCTTTTAATATGGCGCTAGATATTTATAGGTTTTTAGACCAGATATATAGGCATATGTCCAATGGTTCCCATTTTGTTAAACCTTCACCCCTAGTTCCAACCATACATTTTTTGGAAACCCCATACCCGTCCCCTTTTTGGACCGGAGATTTATTTCTATGCAAACATTCTCAAAACACTGGTATCAAAATGATGTTTAAACTATGGGTTTTCAAATCTACTAATAACTCTTTTACTAGTAGTTTTGATATGTCTCTTACCTGCATGTACTAACCCAAATCTGTTTTGCAAAATCCTTAGTCTCTTTTTGTTTTCTTCCACCTAACTTTTACCTATTCTACCACACCCAAATTAGTGCTTTCAAAACATCAAAACTAGAAAAAAAAAAAAAAAGAAAAAAAATTGATGCATAAAAAAAAAAAAAAAAAGGAAATGTTGCCTTACTTCCTTATCAAACCCTAGTTGAAAAGAAAATAATAAGATTTTTTTAAAAACTACTTCATGTCCAAACCTAAGTCAATTTTGCAATTGTGTACCTATCCAATGTACCTATCGAATTTCACTATGCTTATAGGCAAAAGCAAACTACGGTATAATACTTTCCAACATGTGGTGGAATTCATACTAGTGTTAAAAATAGTCAAAACAACATTGTAAACACATTTTAAACAAGATAATTATATTAAACACAAGTCATATGGCAAGGTTTAATATGTTTTTTTTCTTTTAGGATTTTGTCAAATGTAAGTAATTGTATCAAAATTTTACATTTCAAAATTGAAAAGTTGAATTATTAATTTAAATAAATAAAAAGATTTATTAAAAAATCATATTTCGTCATATATCTCAAATTATGATCATCAAAATCTTTCCAAAATTTTCTTCCTTTATTTCAATGGCATCATAATACTTTTCATGTTAAAAAGAATTTTCAAAAGTCTAATATGTTATGGCAACTCAAAATCCATTCATGAAATTCATATGATGTAATCATTTCATATAAAATATCATTTTATTGAATCCTTTTCTTATCTTATTCATTTTTTTTTTGTTCAATGGCCAATAATCAAGTTGTGACAAGATAATGTAATCACCCATAATGTATTTTCACCCCTACCTATCCCTTAACATTATCTTTTCAGTACTTTAAATTCCATCCTCAAAATCCTTGTTATGTGAAAAAGAAGTAATTACTATAGAAGTTTGAACATCTATTCATGTTAAGAAACTTGTGTCGTGACGTGTGATGTCATAAGGATGTAAATATGTAGTAAATTTTACTAAACAATAAAACTAAAGCCAGTCAAAGGTATAAACTAATCAACTAAAAAAAGATGCATGCACACATATATATACAATGCACAAGGGAGGCTAAAATGAAATTCTCATGTATATTGAATTGCAAAAAAAGAAGAAAATGAAATGTATGTAGACGGTGGCCATGCAATGGGCGCCGTGAGCATCAAGAAATCTTAGCTTATTATGGAGGAAACTCTCCTGACAAAAGAATTCTATAAAAATTAAAGGGAGAAAGAAAGGGTTGGGCCTCTTATACCACCGCTAACAAACTGAAACCCTAAGTACCTAATAAGGTACAATTGCCTAAGACCGTACATTAACCCTAAAAACGCACATGGGCATGCCCATAACTAGCCATCATGTATGAGGCTATGTACGGGCATGACAATTGTTGTGACGTGTAGTGTCGTGACGTACGGTGTCGTAAGGATGTAAATACGTAATAAGTTCTACTAAACAAAAAGACTAAAGCCAGTCAAAGGTATAAACTAATCAACTAAAAAAAGATGCATGCACACATATATATACAATGCACAAGGGAGGCTGAAATGAAATTCTCATGTATCCCCCCCCAGACCTAAGCCGGGAAAAGCGTTACATGGTCTGAGTAGGAATCAAGGTGTTGCAACCCCACTTTGAGGGAGTTGTGAGGTCACCACTCACACTCCCGAAAATGGGACTTGGGAGTCCTCTGAGACTCTCGAAAACTCAGAGCGCAATTGCAGGGGCCAAAACACCTCGCATTGAAGCGTTCTTTATACCATTGGAAATTTCTTGAAGTGTAGATGTCCAAAATGGCCTCGCATGAACCATTTGGACATCTGTAGCACAAGTTATGGTCAAAAGAAAGGCCGGGAGTCAAACTAGCAGTTTGATTCCCGACCACTAAAAGTCGAGAATCGACCTGATTCCGATGCGTGCAGGGGGAGTGCAACACACCGTTGGAAAGCTCTCAAGCAGAGCTACAACTTTGGTTCAAACTTCGTCTCGATCTAAGTTTGGGGTGAGAAGTTATGAGCGTCCAAAGTCCCGAGAGTCCAAACCGGGACAGTTTCGGGTCTCCACTTTGGGAGTCCGGGGAAAAAGACCCATTTGGATGCAAGTGCGGCAGAAAGCTGCAGAGAATACTATATGGGGGAAGGTGGTGGCTTCCCCCGAGTTCGGGCCGTGGTGAGTCAAGTGAGTCCAAGGTAGCCCGTGGCTTGTCCCAACACCAAAAGGGTGCAGAATGAGTTCTAACCAACTTGTTGGTTGGATTTGGATGCAGGACCATGTAATTGAGTAAGCTTGTCCCTCTTCCTAGTCTATCTCGGAGCTTTCAGCACGCCCCTCTCACCCCCTTTAGTGCTGGAAGCTGGGAGTGTGCCCCGAGTCCAGGAATTTCGCAATTTGAGTGACTTAGTCCCAACTTGGGGCTAACTTGGGACTTGGGAGCGCGTCAGGTAGGAATCAAGGTGCTATAAGAGAACATGATGAATAGTACCAATTGCTAGCAGGAACTTGAGTGAGCTTTGGCTTGAAACAGAAGAGATGGTATCGACCATTACGATTATCGCAAAGCAACATCTGATCAGCATCGTCTATCCTTTGACATACCTAACATGGATAATCAAGTGGAGGAATCCAAATCGACGTGATGATGGTAGCATCCAAGTTTGGCATGTGGCAGGGTGCACAATTTTTGGAATGATCCCAAATTGTGCGTCCATTAGCTCCTTGCAACTCTAACACACATGAAGGCCTAATCGCCTTAATCCTCAAGATAGTGCGGCCAGAAGAAGTGTCTAGAGTATCATTGGGTTGCCGCTGGAGATACACAAAATCACCAACATCAAATTTTCTCACCTTAGGTTTATAACTGCCACCTCGTGTGTGTGCATATTGTAAGGTGTCTCAATGTTGTGCAATGGACAGGTTCTCCATGGCTATGGGCATAACCCTCCTAAATAGAACGGCCCTTTCTGCAATGACCTTAGCCCAAGTGGTTGGGGAGTCCAAATCCACAACCTGGTCCATTTGAGTAGCAATGGAAGAGGGTGGAATGGGATGTCTCCCAAAAAGTAAAAAGTAAGGAGAGAAATGAGATAAAGATGCGTGTTTGGACATCCTGTAACCCATGGCGATGTAAGGGAGGGCCAGATCCCAATCCTCTTTGTTCTTAGTGAGGCAAATCTTCCGAAGTCCTTTCTTGCATGTTTGAACCATCCTTTTTGTAAGGCCATCAGCTTGGGGATGATCTCTTGAAGTCCGATGATGGTCAATGAGAGCATGGTCAAGTAGGTCTTGGAATTCTCCCTTGAATTCTGATCCTTGATCAGTAAGGCACTCAACACAAGCCCCAAACCTACTTAGAACCTATTGTAAAAAAGCCTGGCTAGTGTTATGTGATGATTTTTCCAGTAGTGCAACAAGCTCAACCCACTTTGAAAAATGCTTAATCATAATCATGATGTAAACATTACCCCTAGAGGTTTGTGGTAACTCTCCAGCTAAATCACATGACCAATGATAGAACATGCCCTGAATAAGGAGTGGAAAAAGCGTGAGCTGTCGAGAAGAGAAAGAAGTTCTCACTCTATCACATTGTTCACACCTAGCAATGATGTCTTGGACTTGAGCATACATACCTCTCCAATGGTAATGAGGAGCGAAAAGGTTATAAGTACGCTTAACTCCAAAGTGTCCAAGCTCCAAGTGTACCTTTTGAATAAGACCAAGTCGTTCATGTGGTGGTGGAACCACTTTGTCACCTTGTAGTAAGCATCGGATGAGGTGATTGTCCCTCCATGAGTAGCGTTTGGACCGCTGTTGTATGCGATCCCGCTGACTTGATGTAATTTAGGGAAGGTATTACCCATGTTGAAGAAACCTCAGAGTGTCCAAGTCTTCCCATATATCCAGAATGGGATGCTCAACCAAGTTACATTGTAGTGCAAGATAACTAGATGCTTCTGATACATGTACTGCTCGAATCTGGTCAAAATCTTACTTGGTTTGATTGGCTTTTGAAAAATCTTCAAAGGTAGTGAGGGGTCTTCGCAACGTGATATCCGCATTTTGATGTGTAATACCAGGTTGGTGAATAACCTTGAACTCATACTCTTGAAGTATAAGCGCCCAACGAGCTAACTTACCAGTAAGCTTATCGTTGGTCATTAACCACTTGATAGGCTGGTGGTTGGTATATAAAGGGAAATTGGTGCCATAAAGATAAGGCCTAAAATGTATAACGGCCCATACAACAGCAAAGCACTCCCTCTCGTATGAAGAGTAGTTGCTTTCAGCCTTGTTATTGTTTCGAGATGCATAGGTGATAACATATTCCTTGCCTTCCTCATCAAGTTGGCCAAAAATAGCTCCAATACCAATAGCATTCCAGTTAGTGTGTAGAATGAAAACCTTGTTGAAATCAGGTCTTCTTACAATGGGGAACTCTGAAAGCTTTTCCTTGAGTATGTTGAAAGCTTCCTGAGCTTCATCACTCCATGTCCAAGCAACATCCTTCTTTAACAGTGCATAGAGAGGATGAGCAATAATACTAAAACCTTGGACATAAATTTTGTAGTAATCACATAGTCCGATGAAGCTCCTCAACATGTGAACATCAGTAGGATTGGGCATCTCTAAAATGGTTACTACTTTGGCCCAATGAACCATAATACCATTTGGCAAAATTTTATGTCTAAAATAGATTATTGAGGTGACAGCAAACTCACACTTTTTAGGATGGATCTTCATATTGACTTCGTGGAGCTTCTTGAATAACTCCTCAAGATGAGCCAAATGCTGCAGGAGTCCCTTGCTATCCACTAGGACGTCATCTATGTAGCATTTCAGGAAATCTGCCCTTTTGAGAACCTGGTCCATGACTTGTTGAAAAAAGATAGGTGCATTCTTCAATCCAAAAGGCATCACAAGCCATTTCCATAACTTGTTGCTTCCATGGAATGTTGTTTTCTTGCGATCCTTTGCAACAAGCACAATCTAGTTGAAACCTTGCCTCAGATCCACAATTGTGAAGATGTTTGAATCTCCAATGCTATCAAACAATTCTTCAAGGATGGGCATGGGGTACCTATCTTGAGGTGTAACTAGGTTCAAAGGCCTATAATCCGCGCACATCCTTTTTTCAGTCCATAATCCAGCTGAATCTTTCTTTGCTGGCATTACTATAGTGGCTGCGAAATCAAAACTTAATGGTTGAATGAGACCGGCTTCATGGAGCTTTTTGCATCTTTCATCTACCAGTTCCCATTCATGTTTGCTCAACCTATGCCTCCTCTGTGTTTCATATGTAAGGTCTATAGAAAATTGCATGGTCTTACACCTACCTAAGTCTTTCATTGAGAATGTAAACGCATTCTCATACTTAATTAGCAAGTCTATGACTTGGTCTCTCTCCTTCTTGGTGAGCTAGTTCCCCATAACAAAAAGGTAGTTAGAAACACATGGAATGGAGTTAGAAAGTGTGTTTGAAGAACCTGGTGTATTGGGTTCTCCACTATCCAACTACGTAGATTCGTAGAAGGTTGTAATTGTTTCTCTAGAAGCTGATGTACCTCCAAGTGTATTAGACACAACTTGAGTCAAATTACATGGTACCTCTTCCCACCCAACACTAAGAGTGAAATGTAGAGTGTTAAAGATAGGCAAGTGTACTTGGTCGGGGTGCCATGTGGTCGCATCGCCAAAACTACAAGTTGATTGAATTAGTGTTGGTGTTGTGTACATTTGAAAGAATACACAAGTTACAACAACCATGTAAGGGAATTCAGGTCCATGCCTCTCCCTAGTAGAGTGTTACGCTCCAATCTAGTCACCTTAGTGTGACTAGTAGTGCCAGCTTGGAACCCCATAACCCTTTTTCTTTCTTCTAGGCTTGATTCATCCCAAGTGGTTGAAGCATGATGATACACCATGCTTGGTTCATCTCCTTGAAAGGCATGTGCTCCTGGGAAGGAGACAAAGGTGGGCTAAACACCTGTTGGTTTTCCTATTGTGTTTGCAAGAAACCAAGGAGATTTTTCTTGCCTTGTAATTAGTTAGCAAGAACTTTGATCATCCAATATGTGAGAAACCTGTAGGTTGGGGTCTCTGATAATGTATTTCAGAGCTAGCTGCAGAATTGAGAGTGGTGCCAGGTTGGTCCACCAGTTGCACAACCGGTGCACATAGGAACCACATTGTGCCGCATCAAGTAAGAGCGGCTCTCCAAAGTAATGTTTGACCAGTGTGTAGTGCTCCTGGATTTTCTCCCTCTGGTCAAATTGAGAAGGGGTGTTCTCAATTACATAACCAAGTGTAGGAGAAATGGATTGAGCCCAGGTGATCAATCGTATCATGTCTGTGAAAAGACCAGATCTTGTGTCACTCAAGCTTTCTCCAAATCCAGGCGCAGAAAATCCTTGACACTCCCAACCTGAAATGATGAGGTCGACAGGGCCAAGTAATTCCATATGTTTTTTCTGAATTAGTTATATGTCAGAGGGCAAAAATGTGAAATTAGCCTTCCATGCGGTGGTTGTAAACTATTATGGAAATCTTGTTATGAATTCCTTCATTCTTGATGTCGCCACTTGCCTTACAATAGGATCAATGTCTACATAGAAATACCTCCGAACCACCATCCCTGATTGTAGTAGGGCTTCAAGACCTGTACCAATACCACCAAAGAGCTCTAGTAATGTAATCCCATCCTTAGGTGGTGTCCAGGTGATTAGCTGACGAAGTAATGGTTTAATTGGTTCGCCATGGCTCTCCATGCTTTCAAAACTAGACAAAGCTTTGACCAAAGGCTTGTGGGCTACTTTGAACCTTTGTAAAACCTCTGGTCCATGTTGAATGTCAGTAGGAACCACCCTCAAGCTTTCAGTAGCTTGAGCGTAAGTTATCTCCTCCTCATCTCCTTCTATCCACTTGTGGTTAGCTTGTTGGATGTAGGAAATGGTGTGTGCTTCCTTGAGCATACAATGGTGAGCCATAGGACTATGGTTCCCATGTAAATCAAGGGGTATGTATCCCAGGTGGTGGCCATTAGTCTCCCAATCCACTCGGTAGTACGCATGTTCTAACCAGTTGTCAATTGTGAAACCTGGTGGAAATAGGGTTTCTTGCCCAATGAGTAAATCATAATTGGTGGCATTGGTGACTAAACATCTGACTTGTAAGCAAAGCTCCTGATCTGTACCTTCATTGCACTTAAGTGTAATAAAATCCAAGCTTTCCCCAAGTACCTCCTTTACGTTCCCTCTAGCGGTGCGAATCTGCCACATAGATTTCTGTAGTTTGGAGTCAAGCATGCCCATCTTCTCGGCGAATTGAACTCCAAGAATCACTGGTTGGGCAACTGTGTCAAGAAGTACCACTCTGGGTGTATGTCCTCCCATTTGGATTACTAACCCAATATTGTCGACAATGGCAACTCCGGTGGTGATGGAAGTTCTCTCACTAGGCACCACCTTTGGAAATGAGTGAGAGACTTTGTGGAGAGAATGGCTATCCACAACACCTTTGTTGAGTAACAAATCCACAAGTGAGGTGTTCTGAACTCCCTTCTGATATGTGAATGTAGAGTCAGAAATAGGAAAGCCCACTAGTTTAGCCATGTTAGAATTAGTGATTAGATTACGAACGCCATCTACAACACATGAGTTAATCGAATGTCTCTCCAAGGTGTTGGATGGGACCTTTGTAGCATGTGGATCAGGGATTGGTAGAGGACCTGATGTAGTGTTCAAGGAATTTTTTAAGATTGCAATTATGTTCTTGGTGCTTAGCTTCAAATTTTGAAAACTAAACAATGGTGTACTCACAAGCTTTTGCGCCACTTCATGCATTTGAAGTTGGCATTCCATAAGCTGATCAGTGGAAAAATTGTGTGTTTTCCTGATATACATGTATTCCTGGGACACGAGAATTTGATGCCCTAACAGCTTGTGGTGTAATAGTCTCCTCCCCCTTCGCCAATAAGGCGTGTTCTTCTTCCATGTTGAAAGGACGAAAAGATTGTGGCATGATTGCTTGAGCTCCTCTAGCCTTGGTAATAGGACTTGAACTAGATGCGAATCCATCAATTTGAATTACTTGCCTAGTGGCAAAAACTCTAGGTGCCACACTAGCTTCTTGTGCCATGACATAGAAAGGGCAAAAAGAAATAGCAAATTTTGGTGTGACACTAAAATTGTGTGGAGTGGAAAGAACATACTCCCCAACCGTGACATCATGTGGAAGGTCATAAAACAACCTAAGAGGTCCCTCTCGTGATCCTGAACCTTGTACATGTTGGGCATGACTAGCTGGTTGGGAGGATTTGCCTTTTAGATTAACAAGTTGGGCCCTCAATGATTCGAGTTCATTTTGTAAAGTCTGAACTTGAATTGCATGGGCTTGAAGCACCTCCCTCTTGTCATCATTGTGCTCCTTCTTCTTAGCATTCTTGTTGGAATTACCCTTGGTGGGCAAAGCCTGAGTGGAAGGCTGATGTGCCTTGGCTTTTAGTTGAGGTACAACGGAAGATGTTGGCAGATTTTGCCATTGTAATCGGAATTGCTTTCGTTCTGGGAACTTGGCAAAATAGACATATTCCTGATGTCCCTCTTTCCCACAATAATCACAAAAGAGATCTTCGGAAGGAATGTTGCACTCATTAACTTTGTGGGCAGGATTGCCACAATAGTTGCAAGAAGGTAGGATGGGTGTAGCCGAGTGCACCGCTTTAGTCCTTGAAAAAGAATGTGATGATCTAATTGGCACAACTGGTGTAGATTAAGGCCTTGAACGTGATGGAGGCCTCATAGTACTCGCCTCATAGTGTGCATGAGCTAGTTCTAGCTTTTCAGAAATGTTGTACACATCCAGCAAAGTGTACGAGTCTCCAAATTCTGCAAAAACCCGTTGTAAAACCCCCGCATGGAGTGTTGGAGTACCTTCCAATGAATGAAGATACCGATGGGCAGCTTCTAGGTCTGTGATGCTATGGGTATTCTCTTTGAGTTTGAGAAGCCTCCTGTAGAGCATCTTGAGGGTTTCATCTTTCTGTCGAAAGAAGGTGGCGAGCTGCACAATTTTTTCAAAATTTTTGACTTGAAATTCCACCTCAAGAATTCAAAAAAATTCCCCCACTGGATGAGCAAAAGTTGGCGCATTAGTGGTGGGAGGAATGTTTGTGGTAGCAACAATGATTTGTTGAGAAAATTTTTTTTATTGAGGTAGGTACCAGGTCTGGATTATTCGGCATAGCCTCGTGATGTGTAATTGCAGCTTGAAAGGCGGTGGCGATGGCTATGGCGTAAGCTGGATTGAGAATCTGGGTGACACCCAAAATCCTTGCAGAATGTTATTTGTAGACATTCAATGCCTCATAGTGCACATAACGAACCAATTTTTTGAATGTGAACGCCTTGATGTAATTAGTGCCATACTTGAGCTCTAATTCACAAACCACAGTTGAAGAAGTTGCCTTGAACTCCCTCAAAGAAATAATACCTGGCCTTCCATTGAAATTCTCAATTCTCCCAGAGGAACTACTGACCTTCATGGTGTATATGGGTGTTAAGGTCACAGTTTACAACGGGATATACGGTGATGGTGTGAAAGTAGGTGTGGCAACATGCGTATTCCACTGATGAGCCCCTCCAAATGGACTCTGATGTATCGTTGATGTAGTGTAACTTGAGCCTGAATTTCAGGTAGGAGTTGTACTAAATGACAATGGTGCTGTAGACACTTGATGGTACTATTGTGAAGATCGTGACCTTAAAAAAATCAGCTCAAAAGATTGTGTGTTACTTCGTAGTTGATACCTGGGCTTTGGCTAAGCGGTAGTGCTCTCATCATCCGAGGACATGGTGTTGTCCCATGCCCCAAAATTTTGTGATAATACACAACATTAACTACAAAATTCTAACACAATGTACAGTTTGAAGAATACAGTGCATTGTTGGGAATGACTTGTGACACACAGAGATCGCACGGAGGTCAAATGAACGTTCAACAAACATTGGACGAAGGTCAGACGGAAGTTAAACAGATGTTGGATGAAAAGGTAGGACAACAAAACAATACATAGGACGACATGGCGCAGGACGACATGGCGCGAGGCACAAGACGCAGGTAGAATGCAAGACGACAGGTGCAGGACGAAAGTTCGACGAACGTTGGACGGAAGTCCCTAGATGGATAGAACTTGATTGAATCATCCGACGAGAGTCGAACGAAAGTTGGACGGACGTTTGGACAGACCAAGGTCACAGCGATGGTAGCATCGTCACTTACAACGCTGCAACAGCAATGGCACTGTTGCGATGCTATTATTACGATGCTACATTGTTGTGACGCTGTTACTACTGCGCTGTATTATTGCGACGCTGTTGCTATTGCACTGCACTGCTGCGGCATTATTGCTACTGCGCTGCACTGCTATGGCGCTGTTGCTACAACGTTGTTGTTGCTACGACACTGCACTATTGCTGCAATGTTGCTGTTACATCAGCGCTGCACTGCTCTGCTCTAGCACTACAACGATGGTGCTATTACTAGGCGCTATAGCGATGGCACTGCTACGGCACTGTTATTGCGGCGTTGCAACAATGGCATTGCTACGACGCTATTATTGCGGCGTTGCAGCGATGGCGCTGCTATGGCGTTGTTGCTACGGCGTTATAACGATGGCACTGCTGCGGCGCTGCTGCGACGCTATTGCTGTGGTGCTGCTGCGGCGCTGTAGCGTTGATGTTGTTGTGGCATTGTTGCTACAGCTCGCAGCGCTGTTGTTGCAACGCTGTAACATTGCTGTTGTTGCGACGTTGCGATGCTGCAGCTCGCGTCATGGGAGCATCTTGCAACACACGTCACTACAACAACGTTGCTTTGCAACAAGCGGTGCTACGCTATTCTGCAGCAATGGCGGGCGTCGTCGTCTAAATGTTTGTTTTTTTTTTTTTTTTTTTTTTTTTTAAATTCGTTAGGGGAGGGCGAATTTGTACACATGAAACAGAAAAAAAGAAAGAAAGAGAAAAAGAAGGGAGCTTTGAAACCTGTCAAGAATGTCAAAAATCTCAACTTTGTTGGTTGGCATAACACAAGTTCCTTCCT
>Ga0209611_10001495_pt1 | contig 40044 bp, 28 predicted proteins | sample S1TSphgellanicum_3_FD_187693 | JGI IMG/M metagenome (GOLD analysis project Ga0209611, IMG submission 187693) | Host-associated microbial communities from peat moss isolated from Minnesota, USA - S1T2_Fc - Sphagnum magellanicum MG (SPAdes) (version 2) | ecosystem: Host-associated > Plants > Peat... | reverse complement strand
TGCATTAAATGTTTTTTATAAATGTTAGTAGCTAGAATTGTGTAATATTTTTATTTTAATGCTTGTGAATTCATTTTTATCATGTGATGATTAATGGAATTGCGTAATTCATTTTGAGGAACTATGAAGGTTGTTGTCCTCCATGGATCTTCAAATAATTATATTTTCAGATTGGAAAGGAATCCCATTTTAAGTAATTCAAAGTTTGAATTAAAAAATTTCTCAGTTCTAAGATTTTCTAGAATTTATGCATATTGAATGTCTTTGTTTTGTCGCATTTGTTTTGTTAATATGATGCTATTAGGATGAATGTAGTTTTCCCACAAACTTTTACCTATGACTTGTTTTTGGGTTTGTTTTGTAAATGAAAGGTTGGTTGAATGTTTGTTGAATAAAATGGTGTATCAATGATGGGTGGAAATTGCAAAAAATCCCCCATGAACTATTGTTCATCCCACCAAATGGTAATATGTTAGCTTTCAATATTTGTAATTTCAAATGCACTGTAGCAAGCATGTTGCAACCGACCATTAAAATTTTGTCGATAATCATGAAATCTATAGTCGGCCAAATGTTTATTATTGAATTCAATTTACTTACAATGGCGTGTTTGTCGATAGACAAGCCCAATAGAAAATGAATAGTTGTCCCACCTATTAATAATGTTGCATTTGTAGTGTATATTGCAAGTGAAGTTTACGCTCATTCTTTGTTTTCATAAAAAAAATGTTAAATGGTTTTCATGATTTGTGCTTTTCTTGTTCATGTAACACCTCCTACATATTACAATATTCGTTTGATGGAATTAATTTGTGTGAATGATTCGAAAGTAAAAATTTGTAATTTATTTAAATTATAATTTTTTAATGGATTTTTTAATCAAGGTGGGTGGTATATATTTTCATAAATAGATTCTATGTTGTCCATATTGGTACACGGATTATTTGATTGATTTATTTCAATGGTGGGTATGTGTCATAGTTTAAGTTATTGTAAATTGTGGTCTAAATGTATGTGGTTCATGTTTGTAGAAAAATGTACAATTTTTGGTGTTGATTCATTAGGTCTTTTATTTTATATATATTTTAAAATATGATTCCATTTTTAAATATTATTTGGAGGTTTATTAATTATCATATTCATGTCATATGTGTCATTTTTTTCTTGTGTTTTTAAAAAAATTCCATCAATTTTAATTTTTTGTTATTTCAATTATATATGCATTAGTGCTTGTGTTACATAATAAATATTCTATTTTTAGTTGTTCAGGTTTTTATTTGTGTTGTGTATTATTATTTTCTATTGTGATTTCATCAATGTCTTTGTGTATCATGTTTTCAACATCCTCTAAATAAAGAGGATTTGTTTTTGAATCTTCATTATCATTTTCATTCAACTCACTTTTGATTGAAGTTGTTAATATTTTATTTGAATCTTTGGATTCTTTACATTCATGGAAAATATTATATTTTTTATTACCATTTTTGTTGAGTCAGAAAACTTCGGATATGATTCATTCAATGTTGCCTCCTATGACATAAAAATATCATTTTTGATGTCAAACAAATTCCACTATGCTAAAAATAAAATACAAATTGCTTGAAAATAATATTTTGAATCATTCTTTTTGTGATGGTCTTGTATAACTTTGAAGAACTAGTATTTTAGGTACTTTGTATTCATATATATTATGAGTTTTATATTGTGGGTGATATTTATGAAATTGTTGATTATGAACATTGTTAATCTTATTTGTTTTACTAGAAAATTCATATGGTGAAAATTTTTATTGATAGTTAGTTTGAAAACTATGTATTATGTATTCTGAATTTTCCAAATTTTTGTCAACTATAAATGTTTCAAAAATTGCATTTTTGAGCTTATCATTTCATTTTGGCTCATTTTTTAAATTTCTTGTTCATTTACCCATGTTGACAAATTATACCAAGGTATGCATGTGAAATCATAATCAATTATGTGATTTGGTAAATTCAACAAGTAACTAACAATTTTAGTGGTTGATATTTCTTGTTGGTTTCCTATTTACAATGCCAAAAACATGTTTTTCATGACTTGGACATTTTCAACTAATGTTCTAATCTAGTCATGTAATCATATGTCCTTAGTCATGTACTTTTACTCAAATTTGTGACTACATTGCAATTGCATTACATGACTGTATGACTAGATTAAGACTATTTTGTGACTACATGACTAGTTTACATACATTAATAACCTACCTATGTCAGTAGTTTAATTAAATGCTAACTACCTTCTAGCTATTTACTAGCTACCTATAAAGTAGCTAATACCTATGGGTTAGTACTACTTATTATCTACCTACTTACTAGATATAGGTAGTACATATCTACCTAATTACCTACTTCATATTTACTACTAGGTACCTACCTACCTACGTACCTACTTATTTACCTACCTACTAGATAGGTAGTACATGCATACCCTACTACTACCTAGGTACCTATTTATTACCTACTTACTACTACCTCTAGGTACCTACTAGGTTACTAGGTAGGTTCTAAGTTGTTAGGTAAATACTTAAGTATCTAACTTATAAAGTAGGTTAGAAAAACATGTTTATAAAAATATGGTGACAATTTTTGTCATGTAAAAATCATGTGGTGCAATGGTTAAGTAGGGTTTAAACACTTCTTCCTTCAATGTGGAGGTGACGGGTTCAAGTCCTCACACTTGCAACTTAGTGAACTAGCCTAATTAGTTTAGCTTGGTAGCTAAGTTAGCCTACATCCCTAGGTAGGCTAAGGCATACATTCCTAACATATAGGCTAGGTTTCTAACCTTTATACCATGTGTCTACATGGCATTGGTGGATAACATATTTATTTCATATTTATTGAATTATATCCAATAGCCATAATTTATGGATCTCATCAAGCATTGATAACCTCCGTGACTTTACAATCACAAAAGTCATAGTCGCAAATTATCTTGCGAATGAGCCACATTCATGACTAGGTGTCTTAAATGACATCTTTTATTTGACTACATAATCATGTAATCATAGATGTTGTCCATGACCAACAACCTAGTCATAAATCAAGTTGCAAAAGACAACTTTTCTTATAGTGATTGTATTCAAACATGTTATGAATAAATGATAATGTTTTTCAATCAAATCATATGAATTTGTATTATTATTGATTGTTTCAACTTTTTGTAGTGCAATTTATAAAAAAAAAAACACATATGTAATGTAGATGGATGTTTTTGTGATATAGTCTATGATGTAATATATCAATGATTTACTATGTTTACTAGAAGCTGCTATTAATTTGACATCATGGTTGCATATAGATACTGATAATATCCATGAATTTGCATTATTTAACCATTTATCAGTTTTTTAAAATATTTAATAATACAATATCATTATCAAAATGAGTTTTATTGATTAAGGGTTGACGAAAACCATATCTACAAAGTTTTTTTGAAGTATCGATGTCTGATTTATAACATGTTGGATAACACACATGATGATTACACACATTCATTAATTTACACACACCAAATTGTTAAATAATTTGTGGAATGTATTTTCATTTCTGTTAGGGGGTCTTATGGTGCATGGGTGTATGCAATCATCATGTTTGTCATTAATTTCCAACATTTTTGGATTAGATGACTTAAACTGGTTAATGTTTCATGTGATAATGTCATTTAAATAATTAATCATGTTTTTTTGGAAGTCTTCATTGTTATGTAACATTTGAATCAATTTGTTGGGATCTGGTAATCATTGAATCACAATAGTGTATGGATATGTAAGCTACCATTTTTCATAGTTTCATAACATCCATAATAAACTTTAATTTGGCCTAGCACACTTGTATTTGTATTATTATTATTATTATTATTATTTACTTGTAACGTGTATTTGAAAATAACATTAACAAGAACGTGGACAAAAATTGCTTGAACTTTGGGATTTATGGTTGTTTGTTTACATCATTCATATTTATCTAACATGTTACTGTCATAAAATAAATAAAAATTGATGTTTTGTCTAATTAAAACAACAAGTAAAGGATGATGAACAAATGTAGGATTTAAAATGAAAAATAAACTTGGTGTTCCCATGAAATTTATCATATTGAATATTCATCCCTTTGTGTTACATGGCTACTTCCAAAAGCCATGACATATTTGTTAGATATTTTTATATGGCGCAATAAACTTTTTATATTTGTATTGCCATTTATATTTGGTGGGTTTTTTTATGATTCATCAATATCTGCTAATTGTAATTTGTTCAAAAGTTTTCTTTCATTCATATTTGATGATCTAAACATAGTTAATTTAATCCCAAAACATATTTATCGTCTTTGAATTACATTAAAAACAAAAAATGGGAACAAATAGTGTTTTGAAAAATTGTATTGTGTTCCATCTAAATTCATAAGGTGTTTTATATGCATTGCAATGATACTTTGATTGGTCTGTTTGTCATTTCAAGAACACCAATTTCGAAAGGGAAGAAATTGGGAAGCATGCATGATAATAAGGTCGAGTTATATTCATTAATCATATTAGATTTATGATTAAAAGATAAATATTGATGGTTATTAGATTATATATATATTTTTTAATATGAACTCATATTGATTTATGTCTATGCCATCATAATCTATTAAACCAGACGTTTCTATGATTTGTTCAATGTTTAGTACATTGGTTTGATTTATCTTGCTTGTTTATGTAAATTGGTGATGTTTGTATGGTGTTTGCATTCACTAGTTTTATATTTGTTAATTTGAATATTGACCTCATCATTGGATCTAGTATGTTGTCATCTGTAGCATGTTTAATTTATGCATATTGATTGTTGTACATCTATATTCTATGTGATTATATTTCAACCATGTAAGTCATAAAGTTACTATGGATTTATGTACATATAAAAACTTACAACTTTTGACCACCTCTACTAGCGGATGTGTATTGCCAACAAAATGAACAACAACAAAATTAGACAACATTCTAATGACAATGGTAATTTGCCTAAAAGTTCAATTTCATGTTTAGAGTTTTGTGCAAAACTTACTACGTTGCCTTTAAGTGCATGTTGACATGTTATACCACCTTTGTTTATATATCTTAATTTAAATAATATAGTTAGACAACAATACCTTGTAATTAAAGTTTTTTCCACGATTGTCAATTTTGGTAGCACTTTTTATGCAATCCCAATCCATAAACCATTTGCTATGCAAGTTTGGCATTTAAATTTTTTTTATAGGAATATAATAAGTTGTACCCATGAATTTTTTTGGTTTAATGTGTGAATTACCTTTTTTTGCAATTAAAAGTCCATCCAATTCTGAATGCACATGAATGGTGTTTAATAATAATTCTTTTGGGATTATTTTGTCATCATTTGGTAAATGATGTTAAAGATTCATTTTTAATAAATTTTCGTATCTTTTAGTTTTGTATTGAAATCTAATACACTACACATTGTTAAATTTTTCATGATTTCTTTTTGCATAACAAACACAACAATAATTGAATTCAAATGAAACATTTTTCATAAAATTGTTATATTGTTGTAAGCATGATATGTTATTTTGAATTTCTATGTGTAGTGGGAAAATAATTAAAAAATATATATTGATGTCATCTTTTTGTTTATTTTTTACCCCTAAAAATTTGTATTTATTACTTGTGTATTAATGTCATTTAATTGAAAATTTTAAATAAATTTATTAGTATTTATATTCATTTTATGTTCTTCAAAAAATTTATGTCTATTAATGTTTTTATTAATTTTATCTATTTCATATATATTTCATCTTTTTGCATTTTGTTTATCTTCCTTATCATCGTAAAATTATAATTCTATTCTATTTTTTTGGTTTCATATATTTTTCCATTATGAATATGTATATATAGTTAGAAATGAATTTGAATATTGTATATGATTTGATTTTACATGCACATTGTAAAAATATTAAACATAAGGATACATTTCAATATTTAAGTTATGTTAATAAATTTTTTTGTGAATATGATGAATGATGTTTGATGTATGATAATGTGATGTGCTTGATATTTTGATGTATTTTTTAATGCCATCAAACTATGTATTTAAATTTTAAAAATATGGATTACAATGAATTCCAAATATAACATAAAATGTAATAATATCTTTAATGTGCATAAAAATGGTATGCAACAAAAAATATTCAATGAGCTTATATAATATTATGTATTATAATGTTTTAAGGATTAATGAATTATCATGTGGACATAAATAATGATTTAAAAAATGAAATATATAAACAATATATTTTTTTGAATAATGCAATAATTTAAAAATGTATATATAAGTAAATTGTCATTACAATTTAATCTACATGATAAGTCTATGAGTATTATAACTATTTACAATAATTTTACCTTAATCTATTTTTTTACTACAACTAATTTTAATGTTATTCCATGTCACTTAAAATCAAAAAAAATTCAATATCAAACATAACATTTTATGGAAACTAATTTTGTTTGGGTCCAAGCCAACACAATCTTGCAATTCTTATGAATAATGCAAATGTTGCTTCTTTCGTTTTTGGGTTGAACAAAATATTATGATAGTTTGCACCCCATGGCAAAGTATCCCATTCAACATCTTTTATATTCATGACATGATAGTCATGCTTTTCATAGTAATTATATGTATTTTCAATAATACCAGTTCCTATAAAAAAGTTGTTGATAATTAATATTATTTTGGCATTTTTATAAATTAAAAAAATGATTATTATTAAGTTATTCAATTTTTTGGAAATATTTTATTTTAATTAAGAATTATTTGATATTTTGTGATATTATGTAAATATTTAAAAATTCATGAAAGTATAGTAACTTTTTCCATTGAACTATTTGGAATTATTGATATTTTGTTCATTGATGCCATAACATTAAGTTTGTTTAAATACTTTTTTAGGAATTTGTTTGCTAAATAAACACAAATTTATAATTTATTATAACCTTAAATAAAAAATGTAAATCTAACCTATGTACTTGGTTGCAACCTATTAAACTTTTCATATTGTTTAGTGGATTTGCTCTTCATATTGATACTTATTCATATTCTAGATGGAAAAAATAGTAATAATGATAATTTAAAAAGAATTATGTTTTGGTTGGGTTCAAGATACAAAGTTCAAAATAAAATGAAAATTTTCCTCCCCACCCCCACCCCCTCTCCCACCTTCCTACCTTCCCATCCTCTAAATAATGTTTCAGATGTGGGATAGACAATCATAACTCTACTTCAAAGTTCTACAACATTCTTATGAATAGAAGCAAATATTCATTACTTTTGAAAGTGTAGGTCATTTTTTAATTTCTCTATTTATTGGATTTCTCTTTCACTTTCGGCATTCTATAGTAGTTGAAAGTAGAAAGGTGATGAAAAAATTAAACATCAAGAGTATTAGCATTCCACAATAGCTGAGAGTAGAAAGGTGATGAAAAAAATAAGTGTAGGTCATGAGGTCATTCAAAAACAATTTTCATTATTGCCACATTTTTCCAAAAGCAACATGAATACCCATGTGGTTAGACCATGGAACTAAAGGTGAAGATCATAAGACTTAAATTAACCACAACATGGATGACACCTTAAATATTAATGTGACAACAACACCAATTGATATTGACACTTTTTCTTTAAAAAATGATTTAAGGCTCTCTAGGGATTGTGCTTACAAGACACTCCTCAAAAAAATTCCACACCAATTTGGACAAAGCTAGAGCATTTTCAAATTCAACATTTTAGGAAGTCAAGTGCCTAACATGTAAGATTACTTCGTTAAGTGGTAGGACTTACTTTCATACAAATGGTTTGTGAAAGCAAGCATGTGTGAAATTCATTTACAAAACATGTGAAGCCTTAATTGACCAACATTGAAAAGGATTTCCCCACTAATTGTAACACAACCAAAAGTGCTTGATGTTAAATCCTGAAACTTGGACTAAAGAGAGAGAGAAAATAAAGGGGAACATGTTGGATGGTTGTGTCCTTTGTGTATGAGACATGTTGAGATACTCGGAAAAAGCCGTCATACTAAGATGAACTACATATATATTCATGACATTGCAAATATGTCTAACTTAAATAGTTCAAAAATTGACTCACCATTTGTTGTTTTTCTTTTGTCATTGCATCCTTAAAATGCTCATTGTATTCATCATCTTCTTTGCCAATTTTTTAATATATTATTCCTATACACACAACTAAGAGATTATTGCACTTGTAGTACTTTAGCTCAAAGTATCTCAATGTTCCATTGGTACATGGAAGGTATGTTTGTGTATGAAAAAGTTGCAGACTATCTCATGTTGTAAGAGAATTTTAAACACATTGTGAAAGATGTTTTTTTAATTTATAGATTGAAGATTTCCCTAGAAAGTATTTAAAATATTAGAGAAACCTACTATTTATTTGTGAGACTTTGGGAGCTCTAATATTTGTGAAAGGTTGAAAGTTTGATTGTTTTTTTATCTTTCTTTTCTTTCTTAATTTATAAGTGTTTGAGGTGCCTCAAAAAATTTAGATGTAGAAATAAAATGTTGTCAACTATATGTTATCAAGAATTGCACAAGTCCAATGTGGATAAACAAATTGTCTTTTTTTTTTGTGTTTGTTTGTTTTGTTTTTTATTTTGCAGTGGATCATGGATTACTCTCATTGTTGTGAATGTTGCCATTGGTATTGCTACATGTATTGTTTATTTTTATTTTTTCTAATGAACTAGATTTGATTTATGAGCTTATGTTGTTCAAATGAAGGGGGAGGGGAAGTGAGAGCTAAATTTGATTATCTCTAGGAGGCAAAGGGTGCCTTAAAAGGGACGAACTATACATATGCCATTGAAGCAATTGGAGAAGTGATTGATGTTGGAGGCCCAATTGTGGATGTAGCACTTTGGCATGATTGTTTCTATGTTTGTGTAGATGTCCTCCTTAAGGTTTGATTGCATTTGCTTTGTCCTTGCTATAAATAATTGACTATGAAAGTAGAATCAATTTTGTTATCCAAGAGAAAACACTCCTATTGTGTTTTGGTCAAGATAAAAGTTTTTAGATTTGCCAATTGAATTTTTTGGAAATTGAGTTGTATAAGATATTTTTAAGAAATTAGAGTTTTTTCTTTGACTTTTTCATTGAACATTTGTTGAGGAATGGAGCAAGGTGAAAGAAATCTCAACAATATCTCATTTGAGTCCATAGGTTTGTTTTTAATATGGGAAAGGAACTCAAGACCCCAAGATTTTTGTATACCCTAGATTGTTGGCCCTAAATTTTGAGCAATTATCAACATTGAACAAGTTCTAGAAGTCCAAAAGAAGAGGCTTGAAGCTCAACTCTAGTGGTATTTTAACTAGTATCTATGGGAATGCTTGGCAATTATATTATTTGCTTTGCCTCAAGAAGGATAAACAATTTCTAACAATAATATCATGTATTCACAACCATCTACTTTTGGTTAATATTGGCACCATTTTGAGTGTTGAAATAGACAACTTTGGGTATATGTTGTAAATTAATTATCTTCCATTTATAGGTGAATATAAAAAGGAGGATGTTCAATTGCATAGGATGTATGAAGGGGATTTGTTTAAGCAAGGTGTGTAGTTATTGTGTGAATATTGTGATCATGAAACTATACAAGGTGCAAGGAAAGTAGCTAGTTCCATGAAATTGTAGGTAAATTCATCCTTCTCTTCAAGCTTTTCTGTTGCCATGATCATGCATATTGTTGTGGGATAATCTCAATTATTTATTATACTTTGTAAGTGGAAGAATTAATGCAAGCTTTATAAAATGCGCACATGGAGATAATACAAATGGAGTGGCTCAATGAGTCAACCCTATCAAACTCCCTCCCTTAAAGTTAGTTTCAAGGCATTCCCAATTCTTGTAAAGGTGAGCAACAAGGGTCCAATATTGCATGGTGAACTACCAACAAGTGTTAGATAACCTACATGCAGAAATCTCTATAATTACAATGGCAATAGAAGGATTGTAGGTAAAGAATGTCATTGAAATGATTTGTTTCAGTGCAAATTTTGGAAAGGGACATAATCAGGATAATAATTTCTTTAGAAAGATGATTTACATAAGCATGATAGAGTTGGTGTGTGTTAATAAGTTAAAGATGACCTACAAAATAGTTTTGGTGACCTAACTTTGATTAATATCAGCATGCAAGGATGTGAATTGGTGGGAAGCTCAATGGAGGCAACTTAATAGGGCTATGGCTTGGGTGTGTGTGGGTATTAGTTCAAATAATAATATTGGAGGTGGATCATCTAGAGTGATTGGAATTCCAACTGAATTTCATGAGCATATTTGGTGGCAAAAGTAGTTGTTATGGACAAGACAAGAAGAAGTTGCAATATCATGAAGCTCTCTGGAGTTGTGCTTGAATTTGAAGATTTTCGGGAAGGTTTTTTTAGTAGTGTTGCTAACTGTCACTTGGAACTTTCAAATTCTGTAAATGAGGCAAGATGTGTTTGGTAGTAGACGTATCATAATATGGTTGTTTGGCTCAAGTCTACTTGTCTTTTGTTCACAAGTAAGTCCTATTTTACATTTGTTGTGATAGTTTAACATTACTTTTCTTGTAATTTTCGCATTTATGTTTTCTTAATCTTATTAACTATCTTTATATGTTACATTGCCCTCTTATTTTGACCATATTCTAAAATGGAATGGTAGTCTACCCAAAAGAATATTAAAGCTACGAATCTTTGTTTGTCAAGTGCCTTGGATGAACTTAACCTTGTATCAATAGAAGTCACAACAATGTCAGGTATATGAACAAGTTGTGTTTCATAGGCATTTTGCTACATTGTGATGAGTGGGGTAGGTATGATTGTCTAACAATATGTGTTATCTCATTTGGGATTAACACTTCACTATAATAGCATTTGGACTTGACCCATGGCTACAAGGTTTGTTTATAACTTTGCTTCTTGTTCATCATATTCTAAATATTGTTTATGGGTGTTGATGGTTTAAAATGTGAAGTTCAAATTGCATTGTCTGATCTAAGATAGTAGACAATTGAAACAACTATAGCAATGTTAGCATTCACCAAAGTAGTGTGAAGTCACACAACCTACATTCTTGAAAGTGGGTAGATGCTTGAGGAGGTATGGACAATTGCAAATAGCCATTTCTACTCAGATTGGTGTTCATTGTCCCATTATAGTGAACCTTTGACTTGAATGCAATCATTGTTGACTTTTTTGTCTGGGTTGCCATAGATGTTGGTAATCACATAAGGAGCATAAGGTGTAGATGATGTCCATAGTGTGGCAAAAAGGCTTCTATAGAGTTTGTTTTTGGTAACCTAGGGTTGATAAGGGAGATTATGGGATGTTTCATTTCATCGATCAAGCTTTGTGTACTCTCACTCTCACATTCCTTCATGGCTGAAATAATAAAGATGTGAACTTGGGTGTTGTAACTTAAAAGATATGCAGCAAGGCTAAAGTTTGCAATGAGGGCTCACCACTTAAATCCACTTGATAAGAAGTTATCCAAACATGTTACTAAGCTCCAAGCTAAGATAAATAAAGGTGCTCTAACATTATTTCTTCATTAGATTGTGAATGCAAGGTGGATTGTGTCTCAACAACAACATTTCCCTTTTTTTGTATTCTTCTACATGAGTCTTCTTGCTTCAATTTTATAATAAATGATTTCCTAAAATAAATCGTGGCATAGTCGTTGGGTTATCATGGAAGACCCATGGATAATTGTAAACAAGACCCACGGATGGGTACATTGAAGGGATAATATTTAGTCCAATTGAAATAACAAAGTTTGCCATGTGTGGTCTATATTTCTTTGTACATGTGGTAGAATATACTATTGCAATTGCAAAAACTTTCATTGTAGTTGCAAAAATAACTACGTTATCATCCATTAATGGATGTAATCAAAATTGGATGACATTGTTCACTTTTCATTTACATTTTCAATAAAAATCATATTAGTTGTAAGTTGTAGTCACATCTACAACTAGAATTTGGTTCAACCCTTCATGTAGTTACATATGCGACTACGACAAGTTGTAACTACATGGACACGTAGGATTAACACATTGCTAGTCGTAAAATAAGTTGGTTTGGACACTAATCGCGTAGTAGTTGCAAAAATACGGTTAGAATGGACAAAATTTCTTCTAATGCTAATTTATCCAAAAACATTATTCAAAATGCCACCTAACCCAAGTCTAGATCACCCATAAAGATGACCCCCAATAAAAAAATCTGAAAAATGGATCACTATAACCTTCAAATGTACTACCAAAGATTATAGGCTTCAATGTCAATTTATTTCCAAATAGATCAACAAATTATGTGCATAATTGAAAAAAATTGTTCTTTATATTTATATAAGTATGTGTGCAAAATTTCATTGAAAAATACATAGTGGAAGATGTACTTCTTAGTCCTTTTCATGTCAATTTGTGTTCTATCATTGATTGTTGCACATTACAAATGTACTCTAAAGGATAATTGAATCATTTTCAAATACATCAATTTCACAACAATTTGATAGATTAGGACGTGGAGCATCATTAATAGCACATGTTTGTCACTAAGTCTTCAACATTTGTTCCATAACCCACTTCAAATTTTGAATGTAATGGAAAATGTAAGATCGTGACATTTTTTTTGTCTACAAAGTACCATGGAAATACCATGTGGCAGATCAACAAAATGGCATGTTTGCAACTTGCAAACATTCACTATTGTTCAAGATGGCGGGGATATAGAAAACTTATACCTCTGTTGGTCTCCCATATGATTGCATCTTTTTTTTGTTCAATTTGTTGTAGAACTTCCAACCTTGCTCAACAATAGCCAAATAGAGTGATGAACCTTAGAATGATCAACAACTTTATAATGAAGATGATCAAATGCTCAAGAATGTAGCAACATGATAGTATTTACAAATGTGGTCCAACAACACTTGGGCTATTCTAATGATGAACTTGAAAAATCAACAACATTTCTTGAGAGAAAAAAAACAATCATTTCTTATGCATCACAAATTTATGGTTATTTCAAAATTGGTTTGCATGCATGTGATACTATCAATGACATCATGCTCAACTTCAATGTAGACTCATGAGTCACACCTATAAAATTCCAACAAAAAAAAAGTGTTTGTTATCTTGTCCAAGACTGAATACCGAGTGAGTTGTTCATTCCACTTCTAACATGACTAGTTTTCATCCAAAACACTTATGCTTCAAGATAGCATGCCACAAATATGGCCTTGTTCTATTATCAGAACATGAAAACTTAATTATGTTTTTTGCACCTTAAAGACATGGAAAAAAAATATCTTCACTATACTTATTATGATTATGATGTTGAGAATGACACAAATTGTAAATTGGGATTATGTTTCAATAACAAAAATAATAGAATATTTATAAAACTTTCAAGAGCAAGAATCCTCTTAACATAGTGCAACTCAAAAATAGGTGAATTGATTAATACTAGAAGTCCCGGTTGTGGGAGCACATGAAGGGACACCTTGCTAACAATGTGTTTAGGATCCTCATTGTCCACCATTACACTGTGTGCCCAACCCCATCAATTTGCTTCAAGGCTTAGTCACATAAATCCTTGAGGAAGCACCCTATGACAGTACATGAAGAAAATTATCTACCATTACACCAAAATGTGGCATATATAACTACAACCAAGATTAGATTTGTAGTTGTATATGCTAATGATGGCTACATGACTACTTAGTTGATATGGACATGTCATTTATCCACTAGTCATATTTTTGTTTTCAATCATATATTCTATTTATCTCCCATGACTATAGTTGTATAAGCCATGTGACCTTATTCCACTACAAGAAAATGTGAATCTTTAAAAGTTCCAACTTGACTCAAATGTCCACATTGACCAAGGGGGATGGTCATTTTGACTAAAGGTTTTAGGCATGAAAAACATGAATTACTTTTAATTGAGACATTTGACTAAAGTGACATTTTTGACTATGTGACAAACCAAACACCTAATAGAAAAGGCCAAAGGTCCATCAAAATGACAAAGGCTTAATCAAATTGACCATACTTAATGACCATTGTGATTTACAATTAGTCAAATTGGTCATTCTAATTTAACATTTAGTCAAATCAACCATACTAATTTGGGTATTTAACTTACAAGTTTATTTGTATAGGGTACATATCAAACCTAAGTTCATAACTAGTAGGCCCTAGGTTAGGCATATTCCACTTAATAGCTATTTATAAAGTTTAATAGGCTACTTACATGTTGCGTTTAAACACATGTAGGTACTTAAACTTAGTACATTAATTATTTAGTATTTAATAATTGAAAGTTAATAGTCAATAAATTATGATTAATATTTTATATAATTATTTATCCATCAACTTATTAATTGATTAATTATTATTATCAAATTATCAATTTTATTTGATTTTTGGCTAATACTTGATAATAATTTATAATAATTTATGGTAGTTAATATATAATTGTAAATAATTATTGATAAGTGATTATTTGAAATTAATTTGTTAGTTAATAACACATTGTTATATATTACTTTATAATTATTAATTCATTGTAAATAATCATTAACTAATATTTAATATTTAGTAATTCCTAAGACCTAAACATTGATATCATTTATTTATTTATTTATAATTTATAGTAATTCATCAATCATGGCCTAGGTTACTAACCTAGTTAGAAGCCTAGACCTACTTAATAGGTTAGGCTACCTATTTAGTATGCCTTGACTAGGTTTATGCATGCTTTTGACTTTCATATTACACCCTTACAAGCACATATTATGAATGGGGATGCCTCTAGTGCAACCAATGTATTTTTGCCAGGAAATTCAATGGATGGAGATGTTTCATGTCAATAGACTATACCCTTGGAAGTAAACACAATGGATGGGCATGCTTTAGGTGAACAAAACACAAATTTGCAAACAAAGTAGGTAAGTGGGGTTGAGGCTATGAGTTTGGAGGCTAGTGTGAAGGGGTGAGAGGTGGAAACACTACAAATGATGCAAAAAAAAAATTTGAGTAGCAACCTTGCTTGCCCAATCCCATTGTTAACGTTTGAGGTGGCGCTGCCACTAGTGGTAAAGAGGTTGAAGAATTAGATTCACTTATAAAATCATGCACCAAATTGGTTAAGGGGAAGTGAAGAGGTAAGAGGGGCCAATCCATGAAACAACAAAAAATTACATATCCTAGTGTGCATAAGGTATGCCATTTTGCATAGTTGAAATAAACCCATACTACGTGATTGTTGTTAGTCTTAACTTCTATCATAGGATTTTGATTGGACCAATTATTTGGGCATGCTTTGTTTGGGTGTAGATATATGCAACGTGGTATGTCGAGAAAGGTAATGGATCACCTTCAAAAGTGAAAGTAAGTTCACATACTTCTAGTAAGTGATGTTTGAAGTTGTAATGAGTAAGTGAAGTAAACAATCTAACATATGTGGGTATGGGGATTTTACATTGCAATTTCTCAAAGGAGACAAAGTAGGTTTGGTGGACCCTAAGGATAGGAAGAAAGTTGTAGCAAGCGAACAAGTGGAAGGAGTTGTAGGTGAACTGTTCCACTTTAAAAAAATACAAGAAGATGTGCTAAAAGTGGCAGTGTGGTGAGTTACAAATGGGAATGTAGAACTATTTTCCCCCAATGAAGATGATTGTCCTCCATAGAGGTGTTTGAAGGATGTGGAGGGAACTACCACATTATGGGAAGAGGAAAATCTATTGATATTTTAAAGCAATTGACAAGTTTACAATGATGGGGTTAAATGGTCACCATTACTCAAGCTATGCAAGTTGGAAGACTTGTTATAGTGATGGAGAAGACCTTGCTGTGTTTGTTAGGACATGTTGGAAATTGGATAGATGGTGTGTTTTTGTAAGACTTGGGTTGTTTTTTTGAGCAAGAACCTCTGATTAGTAGAGAGGATAGAGGACTTTAGTACATAAAAAAACCATGATTTTCAATTCTTGCAATGTGCATAACAATTGAAGAGTGCTTATATTGAGTTATGTAAAATTTAGGCATAATAACTAGTTATTTCATACGCATGTATGATGTTTTTTTATTGCAACCTAGAAGTTCAGAAGATGCGAGTAGGGAATAGGGATAAAATGGGATGATGATAGGCAACAAATGTGATTAGGTGTTAATTGAAAAGCCCAAAACCTAAAGCTAGGCTCTAACATTTTGTTGGTAGGGATTTGGTGATAGTTGGAAATGGGTCCAATTGATATATATATATATATAACATATAAGTTACCTAGGAGTTGCCCTTTGTACAATGTTGTAACTTCTAGTCAACCACATTAGATTGTAAGATATTGGACAATATTTATTTAATAGTAGTAAATAGGAATAGAGTAGTTGAAATCTTGTTGCCTATGACTTACCTTAATCATTCATTATTTATTAATTAATTGTTGCGGAGTTGCCTTCAATAACATAAACAACTCCAAGATAGTTGTGTTATTCCCAATAACAACATCTTGTTGAGCTAACATGAGCTACCATGTCCACTTTGTTTCAACATGGGTAAAAGCACGTTAAGCCCCCCCCAAAATTGTAATCACATGTATAATTTTTTGCAATTAATTTTTTTGGTAATGTATGGACATCACATCTTGGATATTTTTGCTTGTTTAAAGTATATTTGATTAGTTTTAGACTTCATCTAATCAATTATTTTGAAAAATTCAATAAACATTGAAGAATTTGAATGCATCGAGTATATTCATGACAAAATAATACCCGCCACATAGTTTAAAAATTTGAATATATACTTCAAAACTAGGGTTATGTACGGAATTCTTGGGTGAATTTTTTTATGGTGTATGATATTGATATACAACAATTAAATCTAGGACAACTTAGAAATTTAAAGTTTTTGGATGAAATTCCATTTTAAAAATGTGTTTTTTTGCATTTGTTTAGTAATGAATGCATAATAATATTTTATTTTAAAGAAAAACCGCTGCCATATCATAGAGGAGGAGACTTTATAAATGGGCATTGCATTATTTTTTCAATTTTCTTTTGTTCAGTAATTTTTCTTGAATCATAAACACGAGGCCTTATGGCCATTAAGAGACTAAGTTATATATTCTACGTACATTGATTTTATCCAATCCTCCTCATCTAATTGTTGGATCGAAATCAATTTTTACTCAAAATGAACTATGATTTCAAAAATGTTGTTATGCAAATTCCAAAGTTTTTTACTCGTGTTTAAGATAACCAAAGGATGCCATCAAAATTTTAGCTTATTGTGTGCTATAATACTTGTTATATAGCACATTTTTTGAACAAAAGTGGTTCACCTTTAGTAAGCTTTCACCCACATAATACATATTTAGTAGAACAATAGTTGCTCATTAATATCAAAATGAACAAACGTGAGTTATGCATGTGTTGTAAGTTAATTCCGACTAATAGACATGTACTTAGTGCATTATTATTTGTAGACGAGTTACAAAAAGATTCAACATAATTCTTCTTGTGATGTGGATGAAAAATGACTTCAACATGATGTCAACATTATAGTTACAAAGTAGTTGCATTGTAGTTGAACTATAATTGTTTTATTTGAGTTGCAAGTGAGTTGTGGGGAGTTGCACAAGTAGTCCACTATATATACAATGAGTTGCAATTTTTACAATTGATGCAACTTGTTCGTTAGCACTTAATGACATAGAAATATTGTGAGTTCCAAGTGACCGGTGCTACTCAAAAATTGAGTTGCAAGCCTAGTCATAGAGCATCCATTTGTCTCATAGTGTATGTTCATTTTTACATAATAATTTACTTTATAATGACTAATGTTTGACTATGTTTTTGAAATTGGCTTTAGTGCCCATAGTCAAGATGTAACCACTTGGAAAAATGTAATTACTACACATGGTTGGTTAGGATATGTATTCGTATTTAAATATCTGCTAGCCACATAATACAATGTGACATAAAATTCTAATCATATTGTGGTCATTAAGCTATCATGTTTAGTTGGATATAAACAAATGAAATGTTTGCATGTGGTCTAATCCCTATTTGCCATGTTACATATTTTGAAAAAATGTAATAGTCATGTTTGAGTCATTGATTTTTTTGACATATAGGATGTTAGGTCATGTTGTGGACCCCACAACAATAATTGAACTTGCCACATAGGATCGATGTTTGTGCTGACATGTTATGTGGGCCCACATGGTGGCACCTTTAGTCCATTATGATGAAAATTGTCCCATATGACTAGTGGATGAAGTGTGCCATGTAAGACAACAAGTGATTAATTTTGTTTTAAACAACTTGTTCGTAATGACTTTGGGGCCTTCAATCATAGATGTCCTTATGATTGGATTTCCAATCATAGAATGAGTCATAGATTTGATATTTTTTAATAGTGATAATTATTATAATTACTGTAATTAGTGTAATAATAATAATAATTGTAAAACATAACATTAATAAATTAATGAAGCATACTTTAATAAATTCAAATTGAAATTTTTATTATGTTTAAATAATAATTCAAACAAATAATAATAATAATCATTATTATTGAATTAGTATTTTAACTAAAAAGTGGCGTAAGGAGGTTAACTATAATAATATTATTAATAATTAAGGTTAATTGTTAGTAACAATTAGTTGCATGTAGTCTCAAATCAATTAGTTACATTTTAACCTTTTCCTACTAATGTAAACAATAGTTACAATTTGTGGTGCACCATAATGTGAATGTACCCTTGATACACCAAACTATCATTTCCAAAATATCACAAGACATAATATTTGTTCCATTACAAATATTCAATTTTTTTATCACCTTCCATTTAACATTTCATGAATTTTATATGGATTAGTTAACAATGTTATAAAGATAATATGGTTTAGCCTTGTTTACATTGTGTACATGTAAACTTTTATTCAACTCGTGGAAATAGTTGAAATGACAACCACATGTTCATACATTCCAAAAATTATTGCAATGATTTTCATAAGTTTGAAAATTGTTTCCAACAACAAACATTTAAAAAATCGCCATTACTTTTAATTCTCAAGGCTCAAGTTATTATTGCATGTACACTTTACTTTCAAACCAGTAATTGCTTAATTTGTGATGAGCCATTTGCAAAGCTTTGAAAGTATCCTTGTAATCCTTTTTTTTTTTTTGCAAAAAAGGAAAGTAGTCCAGGTTTAACACAACATTATTTATTTATCCTCGATGCCTAAGATCATCTGATTACTTTGTTCAAAGTTGCTATATTTTAAAAAAGTGTGTTGTTTCATCAGATGTCCACAGGTTTCATAATCATGCATAGGTCAATTAATTATGGAATTTCATTCCAATAGTGATGGAGGAAAGTAGGATGCAACTTTTCAAAATGCATGGTTATGAATCCTTAAAAATGGATTAATAAATATAAGCATGATTCTCATGAACAACTACACCACTAGGAGGACTATAATAGGCTATATCATAGTTGAACACACAACTCCAAAAAGTGTGAATTATAATTTGGAGTGTATCACCAACAAAATGGATGGATTATTAGCAAGAATAATTTCATTTTGTGAGTAAAACTAGGGCTAGAATACTTCTATACAACATCATTCCAATGCTAACACATGGCCATGAAGATACCATGTATGGCCCAATTCTCTTATGACCTTTTGTTCGATTATGCTATTTTTGTATCCCTTGCATTTAACTTTTCTGCAAATTGGAATATTCATATATGTGTGAGAACATGTTTATGCATGCTTGTTCTTCTTGACCTCTCAAAATCTTTCAAGATCAAAATGTTTAATCTTCAAAGTGTTTGAGAAGTGACCAATTTCACAAACTAAAATGGGCCAAATAACCAAGAACATTAGCATGTATTTGTTCAATTGTTTTTGTGGAGGATGCTTATTGGTTACTTGAGTAAAACAAGGAACTTGCAAAAATGCAATTCATACAGATTCATTGTAAAATGGACCACCCATCAAGATGAGTCATGGTGATGATGAAGAAGATCATCCAATCTCATTGATAAGGAATTTGTTGCCTATTGGATTCAAACTTGTGTGGTGGGAATCAAGATAATATGAATCAAAAGAGGGCCTAAAAAGGAATGGAAAAATGAAACAATGATTCCTTCCATCATTAAAATAATCCTCACATCATTAAAAGGTCTAAAAAATATGCCAATTTTGGGAAACAATCCTTAGATAGGAGCAACATTCTATAAAGGTTTTACAGGTTCAATTGTCCAATATTATGAAGCTATTCATGCATAATTGAAAAGGACTCTTCCCAATTGTGTAGAGCCTCAAAACATACTTTAATCACACATAAATTTGTAAGTAATGCTCACATTAAAAGTTCAAACATCACCATGGTAGTTGGTCCACACCATACTTGTTGCTGTTAACAGTGGAATTTGTTATTGCCATTCATACTAGTGTAACCTGTGCCATTGGCCCAAGTGTAAACAAATAGAGGGTTCAACTGATTTCTCCTTCCAAGCCCAATTTTTGCAATTTTTTTGAATTTCCAGCAACGAAATTCACTCAAAAATCAATATCTTTCACACCTTAGCTCTGAGAATTATGAAATAAACTCTATTAAATCTGACTCACAGGGGGCTTTCCAACAACACCAAGAATGGCCCCAAATTCCATTACAGTTTTCAGCTTTGACTTTATTTAGTTTTTATTGAGAAAGTGGTTCAGTAATCAATAGCTTCCACACCATAGTTCCAAACAGTCTGAAACCAAGTTGGGGCACCCCTACTCATTGAGAGCTTTTTGAAAGCTTTTTAAAGATACCAAGAGCACAACATGAAGCACCTTTGGGAGATGTAAGCATGACAAACAAAACAAAACAAAACAAAATAACTTCCTTGCTTCATAGATAGATTCCTCTCCAGTTTTGTTCTTTTAGCCCTTTCATTTTTAAGGTTGGGATTCCTCTTTCTCTTGTTTCCTCATATGCTGGTAGATCTCAGTACTCTATAATCTTCCGACAGAATCAATCAATCTCTTTGGGTTGACTTCAGTTACAGAAAAGATCTCAGTACTTGCATGAATACATTCATATACTTACACACATACATACTAAAGAATGAAATGCTTTAACTCAAGAAAATGGTTTCCAAAACAGATGATAGAACCATAACATCAGGCTAGTGCAAAGCAAAATCGAGAATCACAAAACATACAATCCAATTGGTGAAACAACAACTTTGAGGAAGGCAAAATCCCCATTCTAATTATCATGGCTTCAGGAGTTTACACACAAAAAAAAACTCAAAAACTCAACATGGGAAAAGGAAAATAGGTTGAACATCACACACAGGTGGAGGAAAAGGAGGATGAAAATTTAGGTTGATTGAACATATGTACTATACTCTTGCACATCTAAACCAGCTATCTACCATCATGGCCACAGTGAATAATAACTCTAATTGGAATTTGGAATGTGAATTAGAGTGAAATAACATTATGGTAGGGCTGGCAGGGCCTAGATTCAGCTGATTCCTACAGGGGTGTTCTCTGTACCTTGATATAGCTGTGTCCCCCAAACTGGATAATTAAAGCTGGAGAGGGTTGCCCATTATGAGGCTCACCAACTTGAGCTTGTAGCTCAGGTAACCACTAAAATGTACAAGCAAAATGCGCAAGAGAAAAAAAAAAGTTGTCCACCTAGCTATGGAGAGTTATGTTTCTGCGTACCTTTCATACTCGTGGCAGCATCTGCCAACAAAGCTTTGTTACCTTCTGCAGGTCTCCTGTCTCTTGCAATATTTCCTCTTGATAGGAATTTTTTTTCACACCAATCACAGTTGAAATAGTTAGGTTGCTCCCTTTCAAACACTACAGCCATTGGCCATCCAAATCAGTTCTGGATGTGTTTTTACACCAACACCACCACTCTCTTTACTGGGTCAGATGGAACCAAATGCCTTCCTACCTATACCAGTCTTTGGCTTGAGACCAGCTGAGTGCAGATAGTAGTCAACAAACATTGTCCAAAAAGGGAGCCGAGGATTTGGATCCAACTTTATAGTGACCAGATGCACAATGTTTTGCTGGGCATTATACCTCCTGCCTGGGTTTAGAGTTCTACAAGGTCTGCTTCATAAAGTCCAATTGACAAAGATGGCACCAAGGGCTTCTCTTGCAAATCAATCTTCCCCATCTCTTTGTCAAGTGAAGCATCACAATCTAGGCCCCTGCAAGATTTCTGAGACCCAGAACAACCAGAAACAGAAATGGGACCACTGCCACTGGGCCCCTCATCAGATTGTTTCACCTCCCTCTCCTCACTATCATCTTCATCTTCAGCATCTGAGTGGCCTTTTAACCATTTTGCTTTCCGGTACTCATCATAGTGTACACGTCTGTGCTCTTCAAAGCTCCATCGTCGGCCATTTTCTAACCCTGTGCACTCTTCCCAACAAAATCTCAGTAAATAGCTCTAACATTCTCAGAAACCATCATCAAGTCAGTTGGTCCTTCTAAACCAAAGAATCAGAAGATTCAGGAGCATTCTGGCATGTCCAATTTGTCAAAAGGTTACTACAATCAGCACTGGGTCATTGAGACTCATGGCCTCCTTGCAAGTGATTGTGATCAATTCACTACTAGGCCATGCTGGATTGTACATACTATAGTCAATCGTGCTATGGTAGGGGTGATCAGATCAACCAGTTGCCCAAAATCATGTGGGTACTCATGTTTGCCAAAACTTTAGGGAGAGTTGCACAATTGAATGTGACAACCTTCAAAACAGAAGAAGTAATCCTATAGGTGAAGAGCCACTCAGTCACAGGTAGTCAACAAACTAAGTGTCCCCATTATTTGTTCCCCCAACACCATGCATGGCAGTTCTCATGTCCAAGCAATGCACAGAAATGATCTCAACCATAAATATTCTACATTGGTTCGCTAACTGACATGGACAGAAATCAGACAGCATAAGATTGACCTTTCAGGGTATTGAAGCCTGAATCATGTTCTTTAGGTTCATTGAGCTATTTTGCACAAGATCAATCTTCTCCCGGTCAAACCACTCGTGGGTCCTTGATTATATTGTGTACCTCTACTCTCTTATGTTTGCACAAGGTGCTCTGTCAAAAGACTGAGGCAGCTTAGAAAACAACAGGAGCTGAGTACCTTCTTGTTCCATATCATCAAGTTCATCATCGCCTGACGACCAGCCGCCACCACTTTGTCGACTGCTGCTAGCTTTGCTGCTGGATGCAACTTCAGAGAGAGCATGTCTAATCGCCTCTGCATGTAATGCTGTTTCCATTGGAATCTTCTCATCATCTGGAGTGGGTGAAACAACCCCTGCTCTCCCCACCCTCCATGTTCCCCCTTAATGAGCAACAGCAGAAGACTGGTATTATACCTTAATAGAAGATAAAGATCTCAGAAGGATTGCAAGAAAATAACACAACACCATGGGATTCCATTGGAAATCAAGAAGACCTGAAAGTATTACTAGCAAATGAGATAGTAGGAAAAAGGGCATCTCACAAATACAGGAATCAACATAACAAATATGGCACACAGTCCAAATGCAGTAAAGCTACTACACACCAAGTGCCACACATACCATCAATTGTGTTTGGGGCATAGTAAGGAGTCTTGGGTTCAGTAATCTTTTGCTTGGGTGTCTTGCTGGCCTCTAAAAAGTCCAAATTTTCCTCATCCCATACAACTCGGACTCTGCAAAGGGAATCCACACATGGCACTATTAGTTTCTATGTACACAAAATTAATAGTTGAGAATAAAAAGAATCAAGCCACAAAGAATGTAACTACATAGATCTAGGTCAGCCCTCCCCTCATATCTGGACATCTGTTTGCAAAGGATTCACAACCCTGGAGGCTCTAAAAAGTTCACTCCTAAAGAAAAACTCCTCTCAAGCAGTGTCCAAAGCATATTGGCAAGTTCGAATGTAGAACAGAAGGTCAACCCTAGCATGGCTCCACAGAGATGGACAAAAGACATCACCCCACAGATTGTTTTACCAACTCTCTGATTTTGAGCAACTTTATGTCACAAAGTCTGAACTCTTGAGAAGCCTATAGTGCTGTTACTTTTAGAGGTAAGTTTCTTTGTTTAGAGATGCATAAGCATCCCACAAACCCCAACAAAAACTCTTTCATTTACAATAAAGCACCAAGCAGGGTTACAAGAGATATCTCCCAAGAGCTGGGCAACTGCACTTTTTAATGCTCAATGTTCAAGCATGAATTGTTTAAGCATTGCCAACACTACAACGTTGGGGGTACAGGCTAGCAATCAGCCACAAAACTCCCATAGTTCCATGCTACAGAAATGTCTAGACCTTCTTGAAGCAACAATTTTGCTGGATCACAAGTAGATTCTAGAAAGAATCATGGATTCAAAACTTCCTCCTGGAAGCCCTAAAATTGATATACGCATCCTTGATCTTTCAGAGAAGGAGAAGGGGAGCAGAAGAGAAGAGAAGGAAGATACCTGGGTTTTGCGGAACTGCTCCTTTTCATTACTCTGAGTTCTCAAAACCTGAAGGCAAAGACATCTGGCAACCTGGTGCCTGCTGCAACCACAATGCCTCACTGCAACCCACAAAATGCAAATGCCAAAAACTACTCCTCAGTTGAAGATCAAAACTCAGGAGACACAAAAGTTCATCCAGTGCAGCAAGATTGAATTCCAGTATTTGATTCCAGTACCAATTCATATTCCACATTCAATGCCAAAGGCAAAGAGATGCCAAAATGTATTTCTTCAACGTTCATCCTCTGGATGCATCCGAGAAAAAGGGTGCACATTCTAAGCTTCAAAAACATATCTCAGGTAGCAATCAAGCACAACATACTGCCGCAAAGCAATTTCACTTCCCACACTTGCTATAAGAAAAATTCCTGGAGGAGGAACCCCACTGTGGCGGAGCAGCTCAGGAGATTCATTCCCTAACAAGCCACGCAATACAGCATAAACTACAGGACACAGATGGTGGCTCTGAGAGAGAGAGAGAGAGAGAGAGAGCACCAAGGTCCTGAGGGAGACGACGCTCGCGCCCTTCCTCCCTTCCTCCCTCCCCCTCCTCTCTCTCTCTCTCTCTCTCTCTCATGAAATTCTGTCAGCCGATTCCACAATCTCTTCACTATACCTTATTCTTCCATGTGTTTCACAAATACAATGCCACTTTTTCCCAAAGAGTTTTGCTGTAGAACAAGTCTAGAATCAGGAGACGTCATCACACTCCCCTATTGCAAGAAAAAATTCACGACATAAAAGCGTTGGGAAAAAACGAGCAAACATAATTCAAAACAGCAGAACAAAATGGTGGCGCCGCTACCTCCTTCTCCTCCTGTTCTTGCTGCTGCGGTTGGAGCCGTTTGTTTGGTGAAGCGAAAGGACGACGAGAAAAGTTTCTGTGGTGCAGACGGCGGAACAACACACCACATACATACACCGCGTGCGTTCTTGCGTCGATGGATTTTTAGGGTTTGTGCCTGCTCTTTGGTTCTGGCTGTTCTTTACTTGCTCGTCGCTCTTCTAATCGCGACTCCTGCTGCCGCTGCTGCTCTCCCTCGATCAGAACGCGACGTAGGTTACACCCAAATCCGAACGTCGCGCATACGACGCACAAGAAATTTCCCCACCAGCAACAACACTCCCCTCCTGTGCTGCGTTTGCAAATGGATGTGGGTCCTGACGAGTCCTGAGATTCCAATCCTTCATTGCGACCCCCACTCGAAGATACCCTTATCAACTCTCTCCCGAATCCTGGTTCTTTACCAAGGCACACTTGTGGGACCTCCTTGAGTAGAAGAGCAGACCCCAGTGTCCGCTACGATCACACACCCAAAGTGTCTAAGTTCACAAGAATGGCAAGATCGGCAACAGGAAAATTCAACAGAGAATTTACAGTGCACGTATGTAAGTATGTTGTGTTTATTCTTTCAAATATTTGATGAACAGATAATCGATTTACTTGTTTGCCGCAGATGCAGACGAGAATCTAGCACCCTTGAGATCTCGTATTGAGAAAGGCTCCTAACAGTTTGGAATTCAGGAAGGGCTTTTGCGAAGGGATTTCTTGCATCTGCTTCTCTGTCTGTCTGTCTGTCTGCGTTTCTAGCTGCCAGGATTTTTTGAATCTGCATTTCTATTGAACCAGCAAGAAATCACATTCGGAAAGAAGTGATTTAATAAGATCCTGGATCTGCCTTCATTTTGTGAGAGCTCCACCTTCTTTAGCTATGCACCACCTGCTTCGCCTACACCTAATTTATCTATTGTTGAAACAGCAGAAGCATGTGCAAATTGAATGGTACTGGCCACAATGTGTAAGTGGCACCAGTCATTCAAGGACCCTACCTGTGATCCTGTTTACACATTCTTGCTTCTACAGCACCCAGTTCGTTGCTCCTTGTGGCTAATGTAACTGGGTGCTGTTCACAGATCTAATATCCTGTGGGCATTTTTCAGCCGAATCATCTCATAAACATCAAAAGACCATGTGCATTTCATAAGCTCCTCATGTGTTTCAAAATCTGCTCAAAGAAACTGTCGACCATGAACAAGGAGGGAAGAAGTTCTGGGCACATGGTGACAGGCCATATCCTCATTCAAAACCTTTAAACTGGGAAACAATTGAATTAAGTTACCTCTCTTGCTAAAACACAGTTGCTGTTGAAACCGATCCCCCCCCCCCCGGTGGTACTTGCAGCTTGCACATGCCATTATGAAGCAAAAGTTGTCAGCTATACTTGATGCAGTTGCACAGCCCCAGGCACACCTGCTAGGGATGGCTCAGATCATTATGACCCTGAATTGTCTCGCTCCTCTTGAGTGAGGAGAAAGAATGTTGAATCTGAAATGTTAAAAAGTCGGAATGTGTGTAGTAACTTCAGATTACTTGGAAACTCCTGTTGGACATTGCTGCTTAGATACAGATCAGTCATGTTTGACCCAACTGACCCATGTTGATCACCTCACCCCAATGTGTTTCTCATGGAAGATCTGGTGAGCCAGATGTGTTTGAGCCTCCACTCTCATAATCTGGCTGAGATTTTGTTTTACATTTTCAAATAACGCTATTGTCCACAAAAAATCAATCCATTAGAGACTATTCTGATGGTGCAAGTTCATGGACTCAAGTCAGGAGTATGAATCTGGTTGTGATCACTGAATACCTGGGCCATCACTGCAAAACATGCATGCAACATTCACGATGAGAATTAGGCATTGGATCAGTGGTTTCCTGACCCATATTTTCTTGCTCATGACCACTGTGCTAAAGTATATCAACATGTACATTAAAGATCATGACGATTGGTCCTGTAAGCCCAAACTCTTGTGAACCATGATGGTAGCTGAAAGACTTTCCTCCAACCATGGAAAAAGAGGAGACAAGAACCAAGCAGTACGAAGATGAGTACCTCAATATTGTTCTTGCATGTTTCTGTTGCAGTACCCATTTGTATATGGTGTCAAGAGGTGGGCCTTACCACTACCAGATCACAAATGCAACAGACATGTTACCTCAAGTGTACAATATTGAAGGAGAAGTGCAAAAGATCATAGATACATGACCTGAAACAACACCATTACCCTCTTCGTTAGATTTGCATATTCTCTGATGGGACATTACTCTGGTAAGCAGTCATGGGTCTCTCCACAAATTCTAAAGATGCAGAATTCAACCATGCATCGTATTATTGTACATTGAATCCAATTCTGTTTCAGCAGTAATCAAAATTGAATGGAAAATCACCACTATATTTGAACTGGTATTCGATTTTTGCAAGCCTGCATATTATCTTACCTGCACAGACCTCAGAAAGGAGGAGAAGGAGAAGGAGGTAGGTGTAGAGGCTCCAGCCAATTCATCCTTGTGCACGTGTCAAAAGTCCTTCTTGAACTTGAGCTCCATCCTTGAGCATGTTTCCAAAGTCCTTGAGCTTGCAGCCAAGTTCCGTTGATAGTAGATCAAACACCAAGTCATAGTAGTAAACCATGAGCTTGTTCATATGATCAGGTGCTACAAACAACAAGCTTACAATTGTTTGCAAGGGTCCATAGACCACTTTCCGACCACTATTACTCTACCACTCTTACAACATTTGTCCATCAGATATGCAACAAGAATACTATAGATATACACTTACCTCGTCGGATTCTGCCACTACTGTTGATACCTGTCCCCACTGGGACCCGGCAAATCGAAAACAGTTCAGCGGTGAGGGAGGGGAGCCGGGGTTGGGTGGGTGTGCGAGAGGAGGGGTGAAGGTTTGGGCGGGGGTGTGCGTGGGGTGCGACTGCGAACCCTAAAAATTAAGAACACGGAAAGAGGAGCATGGATCGCTGTTGTTGCAGCACAAGGTTCCTTGCGCACCGCACCAGTTTGCTCACTTCAGGGCGGCTTACCTTTTTTCACTCGCTGCCGCTGCTTCCGTCTTCTCCAGTTTTCTGTCGCCGTGTCGCAGCTGTGACTGCTGCCTTGCGCAGCAGCAAGACCATCGCTTCTTTGTCATCGTCGTCGTCTTCTCCTCCTCCTCATACTGCTTTTTCCTGCCTCTTCCAGTCGTCTCACCAAAGCGTGCGCATGATGGCTGCTCTGGATGTGCAGGTGTGTATTTGCAGCCTTGCTTTGTAGTCGGTTTCTGATTCTGCTATCGTTGTCTTTGTCGTTTCTTTTCTTTTTTCCTTTTCTTTTCTGGCGGAGTGGGAGCTTGCTGACCGAGTGAATGGTGATGATGATGTCGGAACCGTGGGGGGCTTTTGTTTGGTTGCTGTGGTTGGGAATTCGGCCAGATTGGTGTGGGCAGTGGCAGTGTGCGACAACAAGTTGCGAAGTTGGTGAAGGAATCGCTGAATGCGACGGTTCCAGAGGTGGCTGACGTTGAACCTCTTGTATCAGCTTGCAACAACGCAAAGAATGGCGATTATCAATGGTGATTCTCAAACTCTCTTTGTTTCATCAGCTGTGTTGCGAATTGCAAATTCTCATTCTTTCGGGTTCCGTTGGATTGGTGTGCTCGTTACATCGGCAGCTAGAGAGGAATCTGTCCTGGTTGCCGGAATTGGGTGATGACGAAAACCGCCTTGTCTGGAATGCTTTTTTGCTCAGTGAAGGGTTTACGAGTGTCTGTCTTGGGGATTTATGGACCGTCCCTCAGAAAGTAGAGCGTGTGGTTTCTTGTTGCAGCAACAATGCCATGGGGATATGGGCGAAGATCAAAGGCAAGGATGCAAGGTTTAAGAACCCAAATGCTATTGGACAGGTTGTGCCAGGCCTGAAATAAACACCAAATTTCTTGTTAGTTTCAAGAGACTGATAGAAAATAGCTGCTTGCAAAGGTTCCAATAGACCTGTTGCAATGCTTGAGAATTGGAGGTTTGTGAGGTTGTGCATTGGAACAACCATGTAGTTACCAAGGGTTTAACATTTTGTTGATCATGTTGATAAAACTGCAGGAACTTGCACGAAATCTTCCTGAGTCTGCTGTGGTTGAGAGCACCAGTGTTGCTGGGCCTGGATTTCTTAATGTTGTCCTTTCAACACTTTGGATTGAACAGGTATGGATGACACCTTGGTTTCCTGTGACATCATTCCTGAGGTCGTTTTCTAAAAATAAATTATGACAACTGTGTTTTGAAGTGAACATGGTGTTTGGAGTTGACAGTTTAGAGGGCATGTGGAGCTTGTCATTTAACTGTGGGTATGGCAATGTGTATGGTGGAGTGCAGAAGATTCATCAGATGTTGAAGCATGGTGTGAGTTGTTGGGCACCAGTACTTACTGTTGAACGAGCTGTAGTTGATTTCTCTTCTCCAAACATTGCCAAGGAAATGCATGTTGGTCATCTTCGGTCCACCATTATTGGTGACAGCATTGCCTCCATGCTGGAGTATTGTAATGTAACCGTGCTCCGGCGCAATCATGTTGGAGACTGGGGTACTCAGGTGTGAGTCAACTGCAACCCCTTTGATTGGTATTTTAGATGTTGCAGGGTTTCTGCTTTGAAACCTGTATGGGCTCTTGCTATGACACACTGAAGTGTGAAACTAATGCTGAATCATTCTCATGACTTCTCAGGGATTTATCTAACTTGGATCAGCAGCCCTGGATGTTGAGAAGTGCTTCCAATGATGGTAGCACAAGTCTCTCCTGGGCTGAAATGTGATTGGATTCTGGATTGATCAAAAGACAATTGTGGTTGGTGACAGTTTGGAATGCTCATTGAATATCTCTTTGAGGAATTTCCGGATTGGGAGGAAATTCAAGAACAAGCTATAGGAGACTTGCAGGTATGTTTGGTGTGGGTTGATTAATAGAAGGCCAAATATGTGCCCTCTGACTTGTGAAATGGAGTTCATGAGCTTGCATTGAGTGTTATATGTCAGGAAGAGTCTGAATGCTAGAATTTTGCTCTTGGATGAAGATCTGGGAGACTTGGTGTGCTAGTACTCCGCTCTGTTTTGGAAATGTAGAGATAGTATTGTGGGTCAGGTCCTGTGGACAAAATTTCTGTGTGGCCCAGTCTGGACACATAGATGACCACCAGAAGGACTGATGCCAAAATCTTACACTTTGATTAGAAATTGCAGAGATATGTTGCTGTGGATTGGATTGGGGGGGGAGGCTGTGGAAATTAACATGTTTTCATATGGGAATGCAACTCTGATACACACCATGGTCCAGTGATTACTAATCCAGCAGAATGTGTATAGGTGTTTTACAAAAAGGCAAAGGCAAAATTTGATGCTGATCCTGAGTTCAAGAAGCGATCCCAGAAGGCTGTTGTTTCACTCCAGGTATTGCAAGGGCATGTGTTTCTTAACCCATTTTCACCATCTTCACCTTTAGTTCTGTTGTGTGCTATTCTGGAGACTTGGGACTCAAGGTCACAAGATGTATAGACTGCATTGTATGTGGACCTTTCTTGATTTGTGTTCTAAACTCATTCAGTAGGTGCACTTGTTCCAACTAGAGTGCTTTGGCGGATTCTGCTTTGTATAGGTATGTACTAAACTGTCTGTGTAGCAAACAGTAGAAGAAGAATACACAGCCAAGAGATTTTGATGTGAATGAAAATTATCTGGACTTTAGGGTGGAGAGGAGAAGTATGTGTTGGCTTGGAGACAAATCTGTAACATCAGCCGGAGAGAGTTCAATGTTGTCTATGAACGACTACATGTCACACTTGAGGAAAAGGTTTGTCTCCTTACATGGCATCACTTCATGACTGCTGAGAACTGTTTTTGTTTCATCAGGAAATTGTCAGTTAGTAAATTTTAGCTACATGCCCTTTCATCTGGATGTCTGATTGTGATAATCATTTTCTGTGAATTGTCTTGGTTTGTTGTTTATCAGGGTGAGAGCTTCTACCATCCGTATATTGCAGGTGTCTTGAAGGAGTTGGAAGAGAAAAATCTCATTGAGGAGAGTGAGGGTGCCCGTGTCATTACAGTTCCTGGGCATACAATTCCATTGCTGGTAGTGAAAGGGGATGGTGGTTTCAACTATGCTTCAACAGATCTAAGTGCTCTATGGTATGTGCTGATCATTGTCATCTGGATGACAGAGGAGCCTGTTCCATTGAGCAAATCTGAAGTTCTCTGCAAGTGTGCATTTTCTTTCAGTAAGCTGTATTGTAGCATGCTGGCATGTAGGATTGGTTTTGTTTAAACCTGCACAGTGCTCTTAGTTCTAATGGCAGATGAAGTTTAACAGATGCAGGGTAGTTGTGAACTTTACACTTGCTCTACAAATGTCTTGAAGGTATATTGGTGTGCAGGTATCGGCTTAATGAGGAGGCTGCACAGTGGATAATATATGTCACCGATGTGGGACAGTCTCAGCATTTTGACATGTTTTTCAAGGTAGGTGCCTGGTGATGAATTCTGGGTGGTTGTATTTGTGTTATGCTGCCCTCAGTTTGTGTTCCTGTGTGGATTGTTGGGATCTTCAGATTGAAATTTGAGATCTAATTGTAGTCTAGATATAACCTTCATTTCTGGTTGATGGAAGCTAGGCTGATCAGCCTGTGAACAGAATCCCTTAAGAGGCTCTTGACCCTGAACAAGTAAATGGCCATAATATCAGGATGGAAAAGCTGGATCAGAATATTTATCAGGTGACTTGTTGGGAGCAAGAATATATGGAATGCTCTGTGTAACCTAACCTGTACATTATATCCTCCCTTTGAAATCACAATACACAGTAAACCACAAGCATTGCTGGTTGGCCAATGACTTTGACCAATGGCTGACAAGGAATGAAGAATGTTTCCATCATGGGTTTATCTTGTTGAAGTGTTGCACAGATGCATTTTCCTGTGACAGAGTATGTGAACCTGTCTGTGCTTCACAACATGTAATGAGAATAATGTTGTCAATATGTGCACAGGTTTCAATTGTTGGCATTAAGCTAAGAGAGTGCATGGTAACCATGTATGCAGGCAGCAAAGAGAGCTGGGTGGCTGCCAGAAGATGAGTCAAAGTATCCCAAGGTCAAGCATGTGGGCTTTGGGCTGGTATTGGGAACTGATGGTAAACGGTTTCGGACTCGGAGCTCAGAGGTTGTTCGCCTGGTGGATTTGCTGGATGAGGCCAAGAGCCGAAGCAAGCAGGGCCTTATTGACCGTGGTTAGTTTTCTATTCCTAAATCAGTCTTTGTGTAAGTTCATGCTTTGAAATGGTTGCATCTGAATGGGCAACATTGGATACAAAGATAATGTTGATTACAGCCCTGCAGCTCCCAGTGTCTTTCTGTCAAGGAATCTGCTGTTTCATCAATTTTTGTTGACAGATTATAGTTCTTACCCTACTCATTGGTGATGTGGCAACTGAAACTCAAAGCGAAATGGTTCAATATCAGACTATTTGACTTTGGATGGTTGTTGCTTCATACAGGCAGGGAGGGTGAGTGGACTCCAGAGGAGCTTGAGCATGCTTCGGAAGCCCTAGGCTATGGAGCTATCAAGTACTATCTATCCCATATTGTCTTCCATGCTATTCTTGTAAGATTTTCCATTCATTTGAAAGGTAAATTTCTGTTTGGGTTTTGTTTGCAGGTATGCGGATTTGAAAAACAACAGGACCACTAATTACACTTTCAACTTTGATCAAATGCTGGATATACGGGTAAGCTAAAATTTTGGGACTTCCTTAAGCCCAAGTTGAATTTAGTATATTGACTTGACTTGCATGGAACTTCTGCTGAAAAACACTAACAGAATGATTGAGTATATGAGTATGTGGTGTGGCAAGGTCCCAGTCTCTTTATGTGTAATTGCACAAATTGACAAAATCACCCATTGGATCTTGTAGTTTTGAGCTGGCTCTATTTATTTTAAGACTCCCACTCTGTATTCCTTAGGTGAACCATGGAGCAAAGTAGTTTGCCTACATACAGATGAACCCAATATTGTTGAAAAGGAATTCAGTAACATGTGGTATCTCTGGACACAGGTCTTTATGTTTCTCATCCTATCTTTAGGGGCCTGAATGGATGTGTACCTAAATGAATGTTGCATTTCCTAGATCTCGGTTATTTTACATGCAGACTTCTCTTTGCTATTGTAATGTCCCTTTGTCACAATACTGTCAAGTCAGTGATCAATTGACTTCTCTTGCCATTCTGACTTCAGGGTAATACAGCTGTATATCTGCTATATGCACATGCTCGAATATGCTCAATAATTCGAAAATCTGGAAAGGACATTGAAGAACTTAAGCAGGTAAGTTATGTAATGTTCTCTTTATCATGGTTCTACAGGTAACTAATATCTGGACCAAGGACATCTTTACTCTGTCCACATGCTAAACAAAGTGTCAATCTTGTGGCAGACTGGAACTCTGAAACTCTCACATCCATCTGAGCGTCAACTGGGCCTGCAGCTTGTTCGTTTTGGCGAGGTAGTTAGTATGCCCATTTAGCCCACTTAAGTTTATTTTCAGTGATCAAAATGTGAGTGTATTAAAATTAAAGCTGAATTGAAAAGTGAATGGTTGACCATAGAAGGGTTATGGGGTGATTGAATAATACAACCTTTAGGCACTGACTTTAGCTTTGTATGGCAAGTTGGCATCAATAGTGGACTGACATTGAGGTTATTGGGGTCAGTTTGTGGAAGATGCCTTGACAGATCTCCTCCCCAACACTCTGTGCGAGTACCTCTACAGTTTGTCTGGAATGTTCACAGAATTCTACACAAACTGCAAGGTTTATCTCATACCCTCATTATTCATTGTTGCTCCAGTTCATAAGTAGCTGGTAGGCAAAATACAGCAAGCTTAAAAAATTCAGTGAAACCTTGTGCTCAGGTTTACCTTCCAGCAGTAGCTTGTGCAGAATTACATTACTCTCTTGCCTTCGTAATGGAATTTATGGAGCAGGTCATAAACTCTGAGGAGGAAACAAGCCGACTCTTACTCTGTGAGGCAACAGCAACAATCATGCGGGAATGCTTCAAGCTCCTTGGCATTACCCCCTTGTACAGGTTGTGATTAGAAAGCCCTCTTCTTTGAGGGTGTGCTGAAGAAAGATCCTTTGATATTTCTTTGGCTGCTGGCAATTGCCAGCTATGGATTTTGTATTTAGTTCTCCACCATAGTTTTGGTGGACACTAAGTAGCTGAGATCAGATCCTGGCCAGCCTGAGGTGTTCCATTTTATTCCTTGGTGCTAATTTATGTCCAAGTCATAGCAAGTTCTGCCATGCCAGAAAATTTACCAATTTACAAAACCCATTGGCTGAGCCACATGGGGGATCTTCTGTGGATGGAAATGACATTTTCATATTTTGAGTTCTTGTGAAAATTGGACTCCATTTTTGTAGATCAACAATTTTTTGGTTTTCTGTAGAGATTAAATCTAAAAGAAACTTTTCAAGAGATTTAAGTGCTTTCAAACATGGTTGCCTCCTGGCATGTGCCCTGGGACCATGCTGCCACAGCCTGTCAATTTTGAGTTCACATCTTTTCCTCTTCATTCATGCCCAAATGGTGTTTCATGGACAGCCTGCAATCCTGCATTAGACTCTGTCAAATTTTGATTTTAAAAGTGTTTTCTGCAATCTTGAGCCTCCTGCTTCTTGTGGTTTTTGCTTCTTGACTACAGGAGTTCATGGAATTCTCTTTATCTGCTTCCTCCACTTCTCTATCTTCTTTGCCTGCTCAGTTGTAGAAGTTCATGCACTTTGTATCACCCAGAAGCTTTCAACAACTCATGATAGATTGCAAGCTCCTAATGCTCAAGTTATTCAGTCTTTCTCTCTAAACTTTGTTGTTGATTCAGTCTTTTTCTCTAGAATGTCAAGTTGCATCCTCACAAGTTGCATTGTGAGGGGGTTTAGAGGGTGCCTTTTGTTGACGAAAAATATTTACCACCTGACTGAGTGATTAGGTGGAATAGAGATCATTTGAATCTCTTGACATTTGAGATTCTTGTAGCATCATGAACATAACACTTTTTGGTGGACATTATAAACTTTCACAACTTCAATGCCATAATGTAACAAGAACAAAACCACCTTTCAGTGTGTAAAAGATATTACAATTTTAAATCCCTTGGAAATGCTGTCATGTGACAATGTGCATATTGTGTTGACTTTTGGGATATACCTCCATGACCGGTCTTGCCAAATTACAAAATGTCAATTGAAGGACAACAATGAGTGGGCACTTTCCCTTTTACACCATACAACAAAGAAACAAAGATGGTATCATGAGAAGATGTGGGGCCACTTTCACTTTTATACCAAACAACAAAGAAAGATGGTATCATGAGAAGATGGAGGGGGCACTTTCCCTTTTACACCAAACAACAAAGAAACAAAGATGGTATCATGAGAAGATGTGGCATTTTGGGCAAGAAGTGGCCCTTGTTTATGGAGGGATTCCATTAACTACCATTGCTCAAAATGCAAAAATTAGTGAAAGTGATCTGGGCTGACAATGTGAATACTTACACATTGTGTTTGCATATGCCTAAGTGATTTCAAGAACTGAAATAGGTAACTTCCACTTATGGTTTCAATCCCTTCTTTGAGAAATCATACCAATGTTCCACCTATCCAATATAATCGCAACTTAAAATTTGTTATCATAGACTATGATTAAAAGGTTTTTTATGTTGTTGTCCTTGCTCAAAGGGGCAAGGAAAGTGTGTGCATGAACGTTGAACAACACATTTCTTTTGTGACCAATTATGGATAAATTCACTAGTGGCATTGTGACTACAATGGATTTTGGCAAACCAAAAGGTAATTAATACTTGACTTTGCAAACCATGCTGAATTTGATCATTAATGATTTCCTAGGTCATAAACTTTCCTGGTTATGCACATGGGTATGTGCACTTGCCCTACTTGTAAAAACCTCATAACAAGAAGTGGATAATCCAATAGTTTGACAAAACTAATGTGCATGGGACCTTAAGTTGCAAAGCCAGAAACTAGTGTTAGCAAGTTCAGCCTGTATTAGGGAGGTTTAGGTCTAGGTTCCCAGTCAAGTTTTGGGGTATCTGGACCGGGGCCCAAAATTTTGTTAAAACTAGATTTAAATTTAGACAAGGGCAACTAACCTCCTGTTGCAATAGAAACCTGAACTTGGATCATGTTGTCATTGCCTTTTAAGCAGGTGCATGTTTTTTAGTTATATAAGTACAATTTTTTAAAAGGGAATTCTTTTTGGTGGCAAAATTTCACTAGATAGTGCAAGTAACTTAGGCCCTTGTCTTTTGGTAGCAGAAATCTTAAGAAAAAAGTCAAATTAAATTGTGTATATATTTTCCCTATGATTTGATGGAGGGGTCATAACGCTTTACACTAGCTACCCTTGTCATCTTATTATTTCCCTTATCACTCATCCATCACCTGATTATTCCCCTTGTTGCTTCAATATTTATTGGTGACTAGACTTACTCTAGTAGCAACTAGCTTAAGGATTACTTAAACTTTTGACAAGTGTCACCATTTTGTTTTTAGTTGAAATTTTAGGGGATTGTCATTTCTTCTTTGTTGGTGCATTGTTGGGAACCACACTAACACATTTTTTTAACCTAGGAAAAATATAGGTCCAACTCAAGTCCTGAGTTAAAACCTGACCAACCCTCCCCCTCCCCCCCAAAACTAAAAACTATAGTTGAATTTGGTTCCTTTCCAAATCAAGAATTGAACAACACTAGTGCAAATTAGTGTTGGGTGGCTTTATACTTATTCAATTATAACCAGATCCATAACTGCAATTGGCAAAATCTAATAACCAAAATTAATGGATAGCAAGTGATTGGGAAAGTTGGCATAAGTGACAACTTAACATAACCATCTCACATATCCATTTAGTGTTTGTTCAAATATTTTGGACCTGTGTATGTCGTTCACCTACCATGTCTAAGATGTGATCCCTACCATGGTCGCACGAATTTGCAGCTTCACACCATAGAAGAGCTTTTACACTTAGAAACTAATCTGATTGAGACATTAAGATATGGATGATTTTGAAGACAAGCTAATACATCGATAAGATGATGGTGAGGAAGGGTTTTTGTCATTGAATGTCATATACAAATTTTTATTCAGATGTCAATATATATGGGGGGTTTTTGTCATTGAATGTCATATACAAATTTTTATTCAGATGTCAATATGTATGGGACATATATATGCAATAGAATTCACTTGATTATGCTCGGATTAGTGTCTGCTCATTATATTGTGTAGCCACCTGCTTGTGAGTCACTATTTATATAGCTGCTTCATAACATTAGCATATGTTGTTGGATACTAAAAAGATTTATGCATGGCCACTTTAGAAATCCACCTATGCACCTATAAATAACCCTGAATATATTTGATTTCAATAGTTTAAACTAGCCAAAACCGAAAGATAAATCAAATCCATTTTTTCCATATATCCTTAACTATCCTTATTTCCTTGAGTTCAATGTCAAATCTAGATACTGCCCAACATTGGTACAAACTAGCATTGAGTGGTTATATCCTCTACTTACAGCCACCAATAGTGAGATGTGTAGTGCAATTAGTAAAATTAAGTAACCCAAATTCAAGGATAACTAGCAATTGGGAAAGTTGTGATAACTAACAATTTAACAATACAAATTCAAACTTTAAGGCAATATAATGATAATTGAAACACGTTAAAAAATATTTATCGTATATTGGACCCAATTATCTGGGCACATTTACAATTAAGGTATCACAATAGGAGCCAACAATAGGATAAGACTAACAATCATATCATTCTTTTTTTTACCCTATGTTAGTCCAAGTAAAACACAAATTTTTGGTGGTCACTCAATGTATTCTACTGTTGGACATGTAGTACATACTTTTAGTCTAGTGTGGCAGACAAAGTAATCCTCTAGAGAGGGCATTGCAGTACCTTAACTATAGGTTAATTCTATATGCTCACACAAACATGTTCAAGCAAGCCATCAAGGCTAATGGAAAATGACAAGAGGCAGCCATAATTAATATGTTTATATACACTATATTTCAGTCTTCAAGTCAGAAGAGAACTACCTATGGAGTCATTGTACCTTCTAGGAGTGGAAACAGTTGTTCTATAAACAATGTATATTGAAAGGTGTAAAATGATGAACAATTGTATATGGCTCTTCGAACAATCAAGCAAGGCCTACCAAGCAAGTAGAGGAGTATTATATTGAATCTCTTTTCAAGTGGCAAATTAACTAACGCATGTAGCATAAGGCAAATGACAAATTCTTGACTATTTTATTCAAAGCAGGCCTATAACCATAGGTGTGTATTGTTATTGCAAGTATGAAGCGTGACACCCTTATTGAACACAAAAATATTACAGTTATTTGTGAAGAAGTGGATGAGAAAGATGGGCATTATATTGGAAGCTCATAAAACTCAAAGCATAAAACAAATGCAAAAAAGATGATTGAGGTTTATGTGGAACTTGCAATAAAAAAACCAAACCATTTTAAGGAATGTTGCCACTTCAATCCTATGAACTCAAATAACAAACTCCAAGAATTTGATAAAGTGACCAGATTTGTGTGTGAGCTCATTGTTGAAGCCTTTCAACAATCATAATAATGTTAAGACAAGAGCACCACTTAGGGAACCACTACTGAACAATGATATGGGTGTTTTACTTGCAAGAAAACATATGAGAGTGCTTATAATTGCCCTAACCAAGTTGAGGTCCTCACCCTACATGCTTGTAAAAAGAATCATAAAAGAGCAAAATAGTCCAATAGTTGGAGGCAATTTTGAGTGCCTAAAATAGATCATTCAAAAGAAAGTGGCAAGGTTCTCAAGAAGGCAAAAGAGTTTTTTTAAACAAAGGAAGACCTTCAATTGACTATGCAAAAAACTAAATGAGTTGATGCTATAGTAGGCCATCCAAGCAAAAAAAGGTTTTGATGATCAACAAACAAACAATGCATGTATGACTAATAAGCCTAGGGTACCCAAGGTTGAGGTCATGGAATAAAATTGGAACTAAATGTTGGACTTGTAGTCATTGGAGGTGAAAGAAAGCTTCAGGAATTCCTATGAGCTTTACAAGGATTGTTCTGCCATTAGTTTGAAGGAGTTGGGTTCACTTAAAGGCTTTGAAATTTGGATTGAATTGGCCAAATATACACCAATATTCCGAAGGCCCTATAGATATAAAGACATGGAGATATTTTATTTAATCATTAACCTAAGAGTTGTTGGAAGTTGGACAAGTAGAGTTTTTTGTATGAGGGTATGCTTCAACTATCATATTGTCTACGAAAAATGATGTGTTTGATAATCTTATATATTAAAGCTACAGTGTCTGTCTATCTGTCTGTCTGTCCGAGCAGTGCCTGGAAATTTTTTCCAGTCACTGCTCGTTCCCTGTGGTGTGTTTTGTAGAAGGGGGGGGGG
>Ga0209611_10001494_pt1 | contig 40050 bp, 30 predicted proteins | sample S1TSphgellanicum_3_FD_187693 | JGI IMG/M metagenome (GOLD analysis project Ga0209611, IMG submission 187693) | Host-associated microbial communities from peat moss isolated from Minnesota, USA - S1T2_Fc - Sphagnum magellanicum MG (SPAdes) (version 2) | ecosystem: Host-associated > Plants > Peat... | reverse complement strand
TCACGGGTCACAAGCAGTGCAAACATCAAGATTTTCAACGGCCAAGGTCCCGATGGATACATGCGAAATGTTGTATATAAAGAGGTTTTGGAAATGTAGTTTGTAATTGTAATTTTGTAATATGTATCGTCAAATACACACTCCTTTGCATTAGGCACGGGTTTCAAACTAGTCTCCATATAAGTCAAGGCACATGCATCAAATCTAGCTAAGGCCCACTTTAGACTAGGGTCCAGGGTCCAATTTCCTAGGAACCAATTTGGACTGATTTGAAGCAAATCGAATCCTTGAGTTGGATTATATCTTCGTCCGTAGCTTGATTCTTCGTTCTCCAAATCAGGAGCTTTCCTTTTAGCACTGTTTTTTTGGTCTGAACCAATTGATTTCCCTCCAAAACAGGTGCCATGTAGGTTTAGCCTCAATTTGCCACTTTTTGGTCCGGGATCCTCGTTTAAAGGCCTTGGGATTTAAAGCTTTCAACCAATAAGATTGCTTGAATTCATTGGTACTTGGACCTAAAGGACCTGTTTTTAGCCCCCTTGTTGTCCTGCCCACATACCTACATACAGGACCTGAATTTTGGCCACCAATTCTCATACCAATTTACCTTCTGCATGGACCTGTTTTAAGCCACTGATTGTCCTACCTATTTACCCAACTACAGGACCTTTTTTATTCAAGTCAGCTTTTGTCCTCCCTATTACTATTTACCTCCAGAGACAACCTGCATTTTTCACCACCTATTGTCCTGCCAATTTACCTACCTACCTACCTATTGCACTTACTTTTTAGCCACCTAATTACCTACCTACCTACCTACGACTTCTAGGACTTGTTTGTTTGCAAGGTAAGAGGTGGGTCCAGCTCCACAAGGACCTGAAGTCAGGTACCCACAGACCACAAATACAGGCCTTGTGGTGCAGGTGGTCATTGCTTGACCTCTAGAGGTGTCGGGTGACTCTCAGCATGGCTTGAAAAAACAAATGTAATGGAAAGTTGTTGTTCAAATAGAATCTATCATCAGAGCTGCCTAATGGAAAAAGGGACCCTTATTAATCTATGACAAGGAAGCATAAGAATATTATTTGCAATAATAAAAAGGTTACAAAGAGATTGAACAAAGCTTGGAATTCAAATAAAAGATAAAAACCAGTTGGGAGTATTCACACACAAAAAAAGATCAAACAAGTTTGGAATTCAGAAAAAAAGAAGATTTGAAACAGTTTGGAAGTTTGGGTTTTGGGAGATTTTAGGGAACATAAGTCCTTTGATTTTGCAATGTACTTATGTCGTGCGCATCACGCATCCTGTGGAGCAATCCTTGATCCTCGTGCCATGGATCTCTGAGTGCATGAAAACCTCCACTTGAGGCTTAGGGTTTAGTGTTCTTTTCTTTTTTTAGTGGGTTTAGGGTTTAGGGTTTTTTCTTTTCTGTTTTTTAAAACCCTAAACCTCTGAAGTGCATGCGGTGATGGTCTGGCTAAAAGCAAGCTGGTGTAGGAGTTCAAGCGATTTCTGCCGCTGAAAATTCTGAACTCGTCCACTAGTTCTGTCATTTTGGAAGGAAAAATCCAGTTGAGGTCGTGTTAACACTTGGGCCAATGGCACAGGCCACACTAGTGTAACTGATGAATACATTTCCTTAATGTCACAAAATTCTCGCTGCACCATCGAAGTAAGAAAGCAGACTTAATCCCTCCTCCCGAGCTTTTGGAAGATTTTTGTGTAGTCCACGCCCCTCCCCTGTTCTAAGCACCTGCCATCAAAACTTGACAATCATTTTATGACTGAAGCGCAGATTCCCTTAAGCTTTCACTCTTCTGACGTCAGGGTGGTTGCTTCATTGGAGGCAATTTCTTTTTTATCTTCCCTCACAGTCAGTCGCCTTTTTCCAATTCACTGATGCAACACGAGCTGATTCAGTTGCCCAGTTCATGAGAGCACCCATTGATCCTGCTACAGTGTAGTAGTAGGCAAGCTTGGTTTTGTGGGAAGAGCAGGAGAAGGATTTAAAAGAGCAGCTGGAAGATGATTTTTGAGTAGCGAGGTCTATCCTAATTTTCGCTCTCACACTTCTGTGTCTTTCTCTCCTGCGTTCGGAGTTTTAGGAGCGGGGGGTTTTTTTTTTTCTTTTTGGGGGGGTTTTCGAATTTCCAAGAGTTATGGAGCTGGAGCAGCAGCAGCAGCAGCTGGGATGTGGAAAGAGTGCGGTGGTGGTGCCCGAGGGGATCAGTTTGAGGGAGCCTCGACTAGAGGATTTGGAGGAGTTGAGCAACATAGCGTACCAGACTTACGCCGACTACAACAAGTCAGTGGGCATTCCCATCGAAGTGGCTTTCGCCACTCCTCAGGCTGCATGGACAATGCTTCACCTGTTTATCACAAGCTCCTCTATGATTGGTGTGGTTGCTGTGGAGGAGAGCTCCGGAGCTCTCTTGGGCGCCGCTTTCACCACTACCGGTCTACTACATTTCCTTCTTCTTTTTCACCACCCACCCACTCACCCACCCACCCACCCAATTGTTCTCATTGAAGAACAAAACTCACTGCCGATTTTCTTGCACCACTTCCTCCTTAGATCATAACACTTCTTCTTCTTCTACTACTAAACCCTAAACCCTGCTCAAATTCAAATGCTGCATGTGTCCACTGCCATACCAAATCAAGCATCATGACAGCAACCATCTTTCTTCTTCGGACATGAAATTCCTGCCTGGTTTCATTGTGTGTGTGTGTGTGTGTTTTTTTGGGTTTGTTTGTTTGCTGGAGTGTATCTGTCTGAATGTTTCTGGTGGTGTTTGCTGGGGCGGTGCTGGCTGGATTGTTAACAACTCACAACAACCAACCCAGGTGGTGAGGTATCTGGTGTTGGACCTGTGTTTGTGGATCCCACACGACAGAGCAAGGGTCTGGGGAAAGCCATGATGCAGGAGTTGATTCGCAAAGCCAAACTTTCCAATCCCAGATCAATCCGCCTTTCACAAGTAAGAATAGATCTATCTTCTTCCAGGAATGTGTGCTTGACATGGATCTTCCTGGAGTGCTCGACTTTTTGTCATGTCATGTTCACATCGCTGAAGAGTTAGTGTCTCCAGACATCCCTTTGCTCCTCCATTCTTATCAGGAGCTTTGTCGAAGCTTGTGAAAACAGGAGGAATTCAATTGTCTGCTAATTTTTTGAGCTAAACTCACAAGGTTATGACTGCACTTGTTATTTTGTCATGTTAGTTAGTTTTTCTGGAAGGATTGCTTACCTTCCAAGTGTTGTTTTTTTGTGGGTGTTTTCTCTGCCAAATGATGTTATCTCAGGATGTTTGCCGATTGATCTTCAAAAGTGCAAGATGAGAATGTGGTTTATAACATGCGGGGTGGGGGTGGGGAGGGAGGCAGACTGCGACAAATATGACAAGTTTCAGCATGTATGCAAATCTGGGTTTCATCCCAGTCGAAGGTTGGATGGAATTTGCAGGCATAGTCACACCCAAAAATGCTGTCATTGCAAACTCCGCTGTCGGGTTTAGCCCCCTCACTGGTATACATGTGAAACCTGCTACAATGTAGTTGTTTTCATTCTGTGCAATACAGTAGCCAATGTATTTTCTTGGGTAAATGCAGCCAATGGGGCCCGCCAATGCCTGCATTGGCGGTAATTTAAAACCAGTGCATTTTATTGGGTATTGTCCATTGAGGATTTTTCATACTCTTCAGGTGCCAAGGTTTGCCAAATGGAAGAGAAAGATATATCAGCATGCGCCAAGCTTCACCTTGAAGCCCTGGGCTATGATCGTGAGGAAGAGCTGCGAGAAGCACATCAGAAGGGATTCTCCACGTGGGTGGTGACTCAGAATGATGAGATTGTGTAAGTCGTCAGGGACTGTGTAAAAAGTGAACTATTTGAGGAGATTCCATTGGAATGTTTTTGCAACTAGAATTTTGATTTTCTCTTTAAAATGTAAGTGGGCTGCAGAATTGAGTTCCAGATACTCTAGTAGTTGCTGTATAGTTGTTGTATCTTCTGGAATTTGAATGGAGTCATGTCTTGATCCATTAATAGAATTCGATTCAGGTGTGTCTTGTTTAATTGATCCATTTTTTGGGGCTTATTTTATTTATTGTTGTTTGTTGCAGGGCATACACAACAGGTTTTAATCTGTTGGGACATGCATTAGCCAAGAGTGAAGAAGCTCTCGTGTTCCTGTTTACTGAAGTCTCTCAGCAGCATAAGTCAGGGCGCCTACCAGCTATCCATGTCGCTGGACGTCTTTATCCACGCCTGGTCCAGTGGTTTCTTGCTGCCAAGCTCAAGCTTTTAAGGTAAATGAAGCACCTGTCCTTGCCAAGTAGAAGAAGGAAACTTGTGTTTTGTGCTACCCAATGTTTTAGTTCTGAGGAACCACTAAAATTTGGTACTGTTGTTAACAAACCAAAACCTGATCTTTATGAATTCTTTGCTTCAAATTTTTTGGCATTTTTCTCTGGGTTTCTGTGCAGGTTGCAGTGGTACATGGTGATGGGATTCTATCAAGCACCTCAACATAGTGTCATCTGGTGCCCTGGGGGTCAGCACTGATTTTTTCTATTAACCGAAGCTGGATGGTTCAATTGGAAAAAGTCTGGGGCCTGATCAATAACTGTTTGCTTAATTAACTAGCTGTTTGCATAATTAGTTTAGGCAGTTTGACCTTTTGAAGTTCGCCACCCAAGCTGCTCCTGGGCTGTGAAAGGATAACTACTTCCCAGTTATGCTGCAAAATGGCAGATAAAACTTATGGTCAGCAAATAAACTAATTATAATTTGCTACCAAAATCTGGGCAAAAAAGTGTTTTGCACCCACTCATTTTTTAGATTTAGCAGTTGGACAAGAATTGTCAAACTATTGGATAATAAAATTGACATGATGTAGTCACCAAGGTGGTTCTGCAAAGGTCAACTTAGTACTATCAAAATCTGGGAGTCTGTGCTTCACATCCGAGTTTGAATTTTGCAATGGTTTGTAGTTCCACAAAGATTTTAAGACAAGAATTGGAAGGTGATTGATTGAAACGACATTGTAGCTAACACTGTAGCTAACACGGTGCTGCAAATGTCTCTGCCCCACTATGGCAAGTTCAAGCCTGCAACCGTTAAGAATAGGAAATGTTCCATGGAGTCCCTGAAAAATGTCAGAACTGACAGATCACAATAACATCTGATGAACATTCCAGTTCACAGCAACAGCTGATGAACATCCTCAAAATGTGGTACCAAATTTTGAGGACAATCTAAATGATAAAAAAATCAGGCAATCCTTGGCCATCTATGCTTGTAACATGACACAACTTCTGAAGGTGGTTTATCCTTGCTTTGTACCTTGACAAATGAGTAGTGAGTTCTAGACCGCCAAATAAATTTTTCCTGCCCCTTGTTGATTCTCCCTTAAGCAGTGGATGATAGTTTCTGCTGCCTAGTGCCCTACCAACACCTTATGCTAAATATTACTGCATTCTCTATTGAGCTTGAGAGGTAGCTGCCACTGTGCCATTCTTGCTGCTGCTGCTTCAGTAGCCTGGTTGGTGCACACATTATCTTCCATAAAAATCCCTCAATCTATGAGGTTCCCATGTTCTGTATTCTGATCCTGAACTTCTTCATAACCTTCAATATGCCTTTCATTTGTTTCATCCTTGTCCTTTAAAAGGGGAGTCCGGAAGACTCCTTTAGTTTCAACAACAGCCTGCTTCATCCTGTATTGGTGATTTCCACAATAGTTAGTACCTGATACAGTCCGTTCTGGGCACTGCCAATTCTTCCCATCGGTGCGCCTGCATTGCTTCCAACCCATGCCAATATGAACTGTGTCATTCAGCCAGTGTTTCAGTTGCCCTTGAACCACCTGCTCCTGTGCCGAGTCCTGTTCTGCCTGTTCTTCTGATTGGACAAGTTTCTGACCTATATCACCACTCTTGGCAGGTCTCCCAGAAATCTTAGTGCTTGCAGCTGCAGGTGTGGACTTACCCATTTCCAGCTTCTTATTTCGCCCTTTTTGACCTCGAGTCCACCCATTAGCGTGCATTTGTGCCCAGTACCTGGCTGTCCCATTCCTTCGTGCCATTGCAGCAGCTTCTTTCCTGGCATCTAATGGTGTTGGTGCAATTTCTTTCTGTGGCTTTGATCTCAAAGGTGCCACAGCAGACTCTTCCTCTGTAGGAGGATGTGGGATGGAAACTGTTTGAGTAACTCCTACAATGGCCTCAAACAAGATATATCGCCCCTCTCCAGCTTGGAAATAGTAGGGATTATTGCGGATTATCTTGCCAATTTTTATCCGAGGCTTTACAAGACCATGAAAGATATCAGCTAATCCGCAGTCAATAATACGTGATGCCGCTTCCCTGGCTGTGAGACCTGTCTTCCCAGCTTGCAGAAACACCTGATATGTGATGTATACCAAACTATCCTTTGACTTCTTACTTGGGTGGTCTGAGGCTAGCTCCAACACTGGTGCCTCCTGTGGTGACAGGCCTTTGCCCAATTCAGATCCTCCATCTGCTCAACAAAAACAAAGTATAAGTAAAGAATCTCTCAATTTGAAAGGGTAGATGCCGACCAGAACAGTGGATGGATGCCACTGAAAGAGAACATCTAGCTGCATATATACTGTGCATAGTCGTTCACCGCATGCATATAGAGTTACCTTGCAGTGAGGCCAGTAATCAGTATTGAAAGTCTGCATCCTCAAGGGGCATGCATATACAAAGAGTTGATGCAAAGGTGTTGCATCCAAGCAAAAGAACCCCTTTGAAATGCCCCCTGCCCTGCCAACACAAATTCTTAACAAAGAGAGAGGGAAAGCTGGGAACTTACCATGTCCTGCACCGAAGCTCTTTGTTCCAGTGCTGGACCTTGAGTAATCATCATCATCATCATCATCATCAGGGAACAGATGTCAATACAGCACCCACATCTCTTTTTTGACCAGTCAAATAAATAAGAAGAAGCATTCAAGTCTTGAGCAACACAGAAATTTTTTTTGCAGCTCATTTCTTGTCCCCCTAGGTCCCAAGGTTCTTTTGTCTCCAGTTAGTTTACTGCTAGTTTCATACTTGCAACATTAACAGCAAACATCAGATGATACAGAAAACAAGTAGTGAGAGTTCACACCTTCTTTCTGCACTTCTTTCCACAGAGACCCATGGCTCACCAACCTTGAGAACCTTGCATGCTTGATCTTTCATCTGCTGGAAACAACAAAAGGCATGGCATCCTCTCTTGTTACTGGCTCTCTGTAACAGATTGACAAGTCATTTACAAATCAACATGACTCAGAGCAGAAAGAGCTTCTTCTTCTAACTAAGAAGAAGCCCCTTTAAGAGAGAGGATGGCAATGCCGCACCAGCCCTGCTTTACTCTAAAAGCTCTTTGTTGGGTATGAAGACTAGCAAGCTAGCAAAAATAACCTGTTACCATTGAAAGCTTGAGCTGATATAGAAAATGGATAGGGTTGCCATAGGAGTGGACACATAGATATAGCAACATCATTTGCAAGCCAAAGCTCATAAGAAATTCAAGCAGAAGAGCAACATTGAGAGAACCAGCAGATGCATGATGTGACAGACTAAACCCTAAAACCTTTTTTGTGTCTGCAAATGGGTCAGTCCAACAAAAAGAGAAACATTGCAAACTTATACACTCATGAAATCAAAAGCATGGGTGGGTGGTGAAACAAAAGCCCCCTCCCATGCAAAGCAAGACTCACTTGGGGTAAAAGCAACTCAGAGTTGGCTCGCCGCTTCTTCCCTGCCATCCTTGAATTGTTGTTGAGAAAATTGCCACTGCTGCTGCCTGTGCGCCTCCTTTCTAAAATGGAGGATGCCATTTGGTTTGATGCTGCAGCTTTCCTCTTCAATTGCTGAGAAGCAGCAGCAGCAGTCAAAGTTGAAGTAGCAGCCACTGTGGTGCGCAGTCTTTTTGCCAGCGTCTTGTTGATTGAGCTCCTTGCTCCTCCTTTGTATGTAGCCTCCTTGCCAGTTGATTGCAGTGCCACACCTCGATCATGTTCTTCAGATGACCATACCCCATGCTGCTGCTGTTGCTGCTGCTGGTTCTTGAATCCATCAGAAACAAAACTGACTCCCTGAGTACAACCAAGGGGAAGAAGAGCAGCACGAGGGGGAGGAGGAGGAAGAAAACTAGGGTTTGGTCTCCTCCCTTGATACACCAGATTTGCATTCATGTCACTTGCTTTCACTACCTGCACAGATTGTGTTTGCATATTGTTCTTGTTGTTTCTTCTCTCCCCTGATGACGAGTCCATGGCTGCTGCCTCTTCCTCATCCTCCTCCTCCTTTCCTAGCTGCTCACAAGATTGGGGAAGAAAGGAGAGCTTGTTCCCTTTTCTACTGATCTTCTTCCTTGAGTCTGAGCTTGAGCTGCGTCTATCCTCCATACCAAAGAGATCCAATGGAGAAGAAGAAGGTTGGATCAGCAACTGCGGGGTTTTACAACTACGTGGTGCTCCTCCTCCTGCGTTCACAAAGGAGGAGTCGAGGAGCTTGGAAGGGCTATCGTTCCTCTGCTTGCTGTCTGCAATTCCTGCTGCTGTGCTTGCATCAAGCTCACCACCCATGCAGCAGTTGGATGCACAAACTGTTGTTGTTATTGTTGTGTTCTGATGATGATCATAAGGAAGAACATTAGCGTTGAGTCTGGAAGTCCTTGCCTTGATGCCCCATTTCTGGATCTCCATCTCACTTGCATTGCCGTTTGCTTCCGTAGCTCCCAAGTCCATGTAGAAGATCCCATTCGCAGCAGAAGCCTTCACTACCGTCCTTGACATCAGCTGTTGCTGCTGCTGCACCATGGGTGATGCAGCAGCAGCAGCAACAAAAGTCTTGGAATTTGGGAGCTTTGGAAGCGAAGAAGAAGTGGAGTTCTTGACTGCAAGCGAGGTTAGAAACTCTGAAAGCTCCACTCTGGGCTCTTCAGGAAAGCCTTTGAGAAATCTAAGCTTGTCCAGCCAGGTGTAGGGTGAGCGAGGAGGAGCAGCGGCAGCAGAAGGACTTCTCGCTACAAAGGAAGTCTCAGTCGGTGCGTGTGCTTCACTTACCACCATCTTCTTCTTCTTCAAGCTGCTGCTGCTGCTATTACCACAACACTCCAGCTGATTCACAACCATGCTTGCATGCATGCAGCAGCAAAAGAGTGCTCTCAGAAAGCAGCTAGCTCCCTCAAGCTCACGGACACAAAAACCCTTCTGTTTCACTGCCTACATCTCTCTCTCGGCTCTCTGTGTCTCAGTCTCGGGGCTCTGTTCTGTTGTCGCTGCTGCTTCTTATTATTGCATCGACAAGCTCTGATCTTTCATGCTCCCACATGCTTTGAGAAGCAACTTTTGTTGTTGTTGTTGTTGTGCTGCTGCTGCATGTCTTGTTGCCTCCTTCATGCCGCACTTTCTGCAGCGAATCCGTCGAGACGTAGTGAGCTCGATCTCCGATCTCTCTTCTCTCCCCCTACTGTCAGTCGTAGGTAGGCAGAGAAGAAGAGAGATGCTGCTGCTGCAGCAGCAGAGGAGAGCGTCTTTAGGGTTATGCGCGTACCTACTTCCCTACGCATTCTTCAGAGCACCGTTGCGACAACGACGACGGCCAAGAACAAAATCTAGGTCTTCCGTCGTGGCTTACTTTTTTCTTGTGTTTGTTGAGCTCTGTTTGTTCGTTTTGTTTGTTCATGCGAGAAGAGGCGACAGACGATCCGAAGAGCAAGCAAGTTCCGAGGAAGAAGAAGCCAAGAACAATAACAAGAAGAACGAGAACAAGAACTTAAAGACGATATGGCGAGTGCAAGGCAGCGGAGGCGGAGGAATTACAGCAGCGAGGAGGAAGACTATGAGGATGATGATGTTGATGATGACTATAGAGGTCTTCTCTCCGGATCTCAAAAGGGGAAGAAGGAAGGCGGAGGAGGAGGAGCTGGTGCCGGTGCGGGGAAGAGGCAACAACAGGGCAGTGGCGGTCTCGTTCCTTCTAAATCCACAATCTATGTCAGTAATCTCGACTTCTCCCTGACAAACAGTGACATTCATACTATCTTCAGTACTTGTGGCAAGATCGGCAAGTATGTGATCTTCTTCCTTTTCCTCTTCTTCTTCTTCTCCTCTTCTTCTCCTCTTCCTCTTTCTTCTCTCTGATCTAGAACCCTAATCTCTAGTGCTAGCTAGCTTCACAATCTAGTGTGAACTCTTCTGCTAAATCTTTAGTATGTTTGCTTCCATTGTCACAGTTTCTGTCTTTTTGTGTTTCATTCAGATGAAGGTCGTTTCACATGCTCCACCATCTGATTGCTGTCGAGCTTGCACTACTACTGTGCTTCTCAGATGTTGTGGAATCTCTCATCTTTCTTTCGTCATGATTGATATATAAATGCCTTGATTGCTCCTCCTTATTGTTTGATATAGTTCATGATGTTATGATGATGAATGTTGAGAGCTGAGTATGTATTGCTTTTCCTGCTTCCTGTTGGTACTACAATCTGTTGTTTCTTTTATTTTTCTCACTGTGAAAGTTTTACTACGTATTACCCAGCTGCCTGTTATGGTTTCTATGAGCAGATGTTTTTCTTCACATATGCAGATGTAGGTTTTGTGAATGTTTTGTGCACACACACACACACACACACACACATGTATGTTTTGTGAATGTTTTGTGCACACACTCCAATGTCTCTTTGTGAATGTTTTCTGCACATATGCTGTTTCTTTATTCCTAGTTTTGAGGTTCACTTTAATGTTGTGGTTAATGTATGCAGGGTGACTGTCATGAAGGATAAGCAAACAAGACAAAGCAAAGGTGTGGCTTTCATTTTGTACACAGCCCGGGAGGATGCTCAAAATGCTGTGAGTGAGTTTCCCTGCCCTTTTTCTTGCAGTTTCTCTAAGGTGTGAGGTTCCTCAACTTTCGGAATTCTTTGTCATAACCCCAAAAGAAGCATGCTTTTGTTCATGTTCACATCATATGTAAGCATGATAACCAATCACCTTTCTCTGGTGGTATATGTGAGATCTGAAGTTGCATCATCTTCCTCTGTTGCTGCTGATAACTGGGGCATTATGCTGCCATCGGGTTGTTGGTGTAGGTTCAAGTCATGAATGGGAAGATCTTGAACAAGAGGGTTTTGAAGGTCTCAATAGCAGCTGATAATGGACGTGCTCGGGAGTTCATCAAGCGCCGTGTATGTAGCACCCACTCTTCACCATTAAAGTTTAGGGTTAGAAAGAGTGGTAGGTTGGCAAAAGGCAGAGGTTATCTTTCTGTCTCTTGTGTGCTTTGACAGCTCAAAGTTTTGATAGTATAGTTAGGAAGAGTTGTACACTATCAACCCAAATCGTAGTGCTCACATGTAGATCACCAGTCAGTTTAACACATTTCATCTTCACTTATCCTAAACAAGATATCTAAACACATACCATTTTGACCCTTGTGCACCAGACCTTTGAAACCTCGATTTAATGCCTGTGAACTTCAATCTCTTTCAACTTTCTTTCTCCAGTTAATTTCACAAGCATAAACTGAGAGGCTCTGTTGTGGGCTGGCTTGGCAGGTATACAAGGACAAGAGTAGGTGTTATGAATGTGGTGATGAGGGACACCTTTCCTATGAGTGCCCTAAAAATCAGGTTTGAATATTGGTGACTCCACATAGAGTTGTAAAATAAGCAAAGGATGCCTCCAAGGAGTCATCACTCTTTGAACTTTGCTCTTCTGAAGAGCCAAAAAAAGAAGTTTCCAATTTATCTAAATGACATGGCAGAAGCAAATCAAATCCATTTTACCGGACCACAAACTAAGAATTGTGGAGGTCAGAGTGAGAATTGCATGTGTCAACAATTGATGGGAATGTCTGTGAATGTCTCTGGAAGCAGTTGGGAGCAAGGGAGCGGCCAATTCAAAAGAAGAGACGGAAAGAACAGTTTGAAAGTGCAGGGGCTGACAAGCAAGAGCTGGATGAAAGGTATGTAGAGCATTGAGAGTAGACCTCAAGCACCTGGATGTCAATCACAAAAAAAATTGTTTGTCTGTGAAGCTGCCCTGTATAGCACATTCCAGTTTTCTGCCCAACTCTAATTTACCTGGTTTTTCCCAGATTATTGTTACAAGTCTTTTAAAACAATTGTAAGATGTTCCTTACATCAATGATGTTTGTAATTATGAGTTATGCCTCTTGAGTGCTAGCTGTCTTCATGACTGACTATTGCTGTTGCTTCTGGAAATGCAACAGAATCTCAGAACACAGATTTATATAGAATTGTTTGTCCAAAGTTTTGCATACGTAATTATACAATTATCCAAACCCACTGTTGGGAGCTGGTGAAGCCAGTAGGGGATTGTGGTACCTACTTGCTACCATTCATCATGAAGGTGATGGTCTGATACTTGGTGATCGACACTCACAGGGTTATGAACATACTCAATTCTTATCATGTAAATTTTTGGTTTGGCTTGGAACCAACACAACAGTTACCTCCAAAGTTGTCTTCTGAAGTGTTCTCTGCAATCTCAGAGATATGTTCATTGTGATGCAAGCATTTTTACTTCTTACTTCTTACACATTTTCTGGATTTCTGTCACAGTGAGGAGGAGGTAGATGAAGCTCAATTTGAAGATGATGATTGGGCTTCTGTTGTTGCTCCACGGTAAGTAGAGAACTTGTCTTTTGGAAGTTTGCAATTGACTGCACAATTCTGAAATTTCTTCAGTAGAGGATCAGGTGGGAATCTCAATTTGGTTCTCCATGTTGTAGTAACATGAACCTTGCTGTCCTCAGTGTAGCTGCATGTTAGTTGTCAGATCTGTATGCTGAAGTTCCCATGGCAGTCCTCATTGTTTAAGGTTTTAGATCAAGGGGTCATGTGTCTGGTGCACAATTTTAATTTTTATCTTTCTCTTGTTGCTTCCTCCTTGACATATATACGTTCTGCCATTCAAACTGTTCTCTAATATTATGTTTGGTCTGCTTGTTTTTCTGACCATGTGAGTTAGCTTAGTTTTCTTAGAAGGATAATTTGGCCACCTTTAAACATTGAAGATAGCATGTGTGAAATTCCAATGTCTTGATGTGGGACACATGCCACTTTATGAACCAACCTGCCAGTTTTGAGCCTTCCAAGTTGTCTTTCATTCAGATGTTCTTTTGTATATCTGATCGTGATGGAAGGTTATGTGTTGAGTATCCATTGATTCAATTTGGATACTTGTTCATTTTCTGCTAATATGACAGTTTTGTCTGTACCTCTTCTGAGCAGGATGAGCATGGGTTCTGAAGCCACTAACCGCAGAGATGCACCACCTTCACGAGGTTTGAAGGTCAGATTTTTTCTTTCTCTGGCCCTAGAGCCAAATGAGCAGACCTTCTAGGCATGTAGTTTGGGAACAGTTTGTCTTGTTTGAATTGTGTCTGCTGTCTACTAGCAAATAAGTGCAGAATCTTGGAAAAAGTAGGGTTCCTGACATAGCATGGTATGCTGTTTTTTATTGCCTCTTAAATGTTTGGTCGTGCATCATGGGAGGTAAGAGAAGAGATTTTGTCTTAATTACTATTTGGTGGGTAAACTTCAACTGCAGGGCCCCAAGAAGCTGTCAGGTTATTTCAGTGATGAGAGTGATGATGGATCTTGATGAAACTTTTCAGCAATTGTACATACTCCTCAAAGTTCATGTTCCAGTATGTATCTCAGTCTTTTGACCTTTCTGGTGAGGGAGAATTGCATGAAAGACTGGTGCCAGTTGAGCTTCGGAATTCTCTCTGCAACTGCAAAATTTGAAACCAATTTTGAGATTCACACAGCTCATGCGCAAGTGTCCATACACACATCTGAAAAGCATTTTACAGTCATTTGCAAATGTAGATTCCAATTGCTCCTATTGTTGGGCACTTGTTGGCACTGTTGTGGGTGGACTCATGGGAGTGACAAATGGCAAACAAGGAGAAGATAAGAATATTCTCCCTTTGTCCTCTGTTATGCATCCATTTCTAGGTTTTAGAATCTATTATTTGCAAGAAATTGGCAATGTAGGTTTTATGGGCTTGTCAAGTTTTCTATTGTCTAGGTTGTTTGCTTGTTGTATTTGCTACTTTGGAGGGTGTCATGTTTGTGTTCAATACATCCAATGATTAAGGGGTTATTAATCCAAGCATATATTAGCATTTACCAATGTCGATGACAGTCGGGGGTAGTCAATCTAGGCATTTGAAAGCACTAATGAATCCATTGATTTGGTCCTTGTGGGGGGTTACAGATCCAAATGTCTAAGAGTAGGTCCACTAGTAGGAGTTAAATGGCAGGTAGTAATTTGAATGAAGTTTAGGCTTTAAATAGAATGAAACAGAGTTATCAAGGAAGGTAGTGTGTTTGTTTTGTTATTTTGTTTTGTCACGACGAAAGCTGTGTTTTTTTGGACTGTAGGAAAGACGTTGGAGTGATTTATAATGTTATAGGAGCACCTTCTCAAGCTTTACAAATCATCTTTGAAGTGCAAAGCCAAAGGAGCAGCCAAAAAAGAGCAGTAAAGAAAATACATTTTTTCAAATTGCAAAACATGGTTTTTACCTCATTCCAATTTGGACTTGTACTCGTAGAGAGCATTGTCTTCTAGAACAAGTAGTCACATGTATTTATGCAAATGTGCCTCCTTGACAACTTTTTATAGCTCTACATGGTTTGAATTTTGTGTGGGAAGTGGTACTATAGTTTATCCGAAGCCACCTACACCCAACAACAATTTTTTAGAGACAAGTTTTTTTTACCCGTGAAACTTGTCACACACCCACAATGAAAATGAGATTTAAACTTTGGAATATTTTAGCTCAACAATTGAAACTTAGGTGAAACATGGTTGCAATATTATTGAGAAATAGTAGAACAAATTGGAGTTTGGAATTTGTGCACACTTAGAATATCAAAGATTGGAGTGTGCAAAAGAAAATGATGAAACAAGGAAATAGAAGAGAAGATGTCAAAGGACAAGGACTTAGTTGGTGGGAATGACTTCCAAACCCTAAAGTTTAGCCAACCTAACACAAGCAAGTCCTAGACAAGTAAAAGACCCAACAACATAAAGCATCCACCACAAGGCAGAAGGGAGTACTAACATGTCAACCACATGTGCATACACCACAACACTTGCATAAGGATTTACAATTTCCATCTTCACCGACCCATATTCCCCTTGCACATTGAATGAAATCAGTGGATTCCAAAATGGAGATTGAAATGAGAGAAGTTTGAAGAATCATCATGTTTTTACTAAAGAATAAATTCAAACTCCACATGATTTAAAAATTGAAGAAAACTATGTCTTATTAGTGATGACTTTGACCCTTTATGCTTACTTTGTCAATGGCCGATCACCCTACTCTACTTTTCAACTATTGCTTGAAGGAGGGCAATTTTGGGAACCGTGTGTTTACAAATACACAACATGTTTTTCATTGTTGAAATAAGGGAGGTGGTACAACATGGGTTCTCAAGGTGCTAGGGGTTGCACATGATTTGAAACCAAGGAATGGTTTGTGAGGGGCAAGATCTCTATTCCATTTGAGACCATGATGAGGGTTCTTTTTCAATATGATGTGTTTTGGTCCATTTAAAGCCTCACATACAAATGATATTATTTAGTTTGTGGTAGTTTTGTGTTGGTAATGGGTGGCCATCCTTGGCATACCATATGCATATCACAAGTTTTACATTTAGATATATTTTTCAATTTATGATTGTCCAATTTTAGAGTGCCAAATGTGGGCTACATTTTGTATTTATAAACAAAAACGATTTGGGAATGAGTGTTCATCTTTGAACATGAATAGTAAAATGCACATTGCATTAAATTGGCCATGTTTTTTAAACAAAGATATCAAGTTACATAACAATCTAATGTTCTTGGGCAATAAAGTTATCCATAAAGTTAGACATACATGGCACCAAAAGCACATGTTTGCCTAATTCATGGGACGGGATCAAGAACATGGTAAGAAAAAATAACATTGCAGCGCAACAAGGCTCAAAACTCAAAATACCACCTCAATTCAGCACAAATTGAGTTCATGCCAAGTTTGGCTATCCATCGAAAATTCCATTTTCATCGCTTGCGTTTCATTTGAAAGACTAGAGCTACAAAGGAGGGAAAGGGTCCATGTTTACCTATGTTGAAACCACAACTAGCAGCTATAAAAAAGTGAGAAAAAAACATTTTTTTTATGAGAAATGCAACCCAAAAATGCAAAGGAAGGACAACAAAAAGTTGTAGGTCACAAAAGATAAAAAGTTATAAAGGAGAGTGAGAAAAGGGTGTAGATCATTGCCCTTGGATTCGACATTGGAGCAAATAAGCTTTTCGAGACTAACGCAACTTGAGGTTGTTTGGCTTTTGGAAATTGCCACAACCAAGAACGTTCTATTTTTGGAGACTGCCACAACCTAAAAAAGGAAGCCTAAAAAGGAATTTGCGTGGAACTGTTTGTTCCAAACTTTACATTTTTTTCTAGGTGAGGTTTAGCCTAATGTAGGAGAGTGTACGGGATCATGGTTTCTATCAATCAAAGTGTGTAAGAAAATGAAAATTTTTTTTTATTGCCTTGCCAAAAAACTTACCTTTTGGCAAGCATTTCTTTTATTGTTGTGAACATTCTTCATTTGTTGCCACAAGGTTTTTGAATTCGTACAAACCCTAACTAATGGATGGTTTAAAGCATCCTTCAATTAGCAAGAATGTGAACCTTCGCCTCCAACCCTAGAAATAAAAAACTTTGTAACTATGAAAAATTGTGTCTGCAACAACTAGACCACCTTACAACTAGAGCTCCAAAATAACTAATATATAACTACATTGCAACTATCCCATGGAAATATGACAAATTAATAAATAAAATGCCGCGTCAAAAAATCAAAGAGTTGTATTATAATTGTAAATTAGTTGCAAGATATATATTTATACAATATAATGTATGCATTATATATACGATTATAATCAACCATGTTTGACTTTGTTGACAAGTTGCACTTTAATTGCATGTCACAACTACATCACAATTAAGATAAATTTAGTTAATAATCAACAATTATTTTGCAACAAACATATGGCTTTGAATAACACATATGATCATGCCACATGTATACATTTCCATCACCCAATATATATGACATTTTAACTTGTTTGCAACTAGTATGCAACTATATTTCAATTTGAAATTTAAAGATCTAAAATTTGGGCAGGAAACCTTTAAACAAGTGACACATGACATTATATCAATAGATCTGCACCAATGTATCAACAACCTTCATGTGCTTATGTTTATTGTCAAGAAATTCAAGATGAATTATTTTTTTAAATCTTTCTATTCAAACATTTTGTGTGTTTCTTAATCTTTGATGCAATTTTCATATCATGTGTTATAACAATAAATAAATAAATAAATTTTAGTTTAAAATTAAAGATAAAAGGTTGTTATAAATTTTATTATTTATTTAAATAACTTGGAGATTAAAGGCTTTTGTTTTTTATTTTGGAGGTTGAAATTTCTTGTTCTTGTTCTTTGAGAGGTTGAAGGCTTTTGTTTTTGTTCTTAAAGGTTGAAAGTTTTTATTCTTACTCTTAAAGAAGTTGAAGGTTTTTTTTTTGCTATTAAAGAGGTTGAAAGCTTTTATTTTTGCTCTTAGAGGTTGAAGGTTTTTATATTTTCTCTTAAAGAGGTTGAAGGTTCTTGTTCTTCTCTTAAAAAGGTTAAAGGCTTTTATTTTTGCTCTTGGAGGTTGAAGGTTATTGTTTTTGCTCTTAGAGAGGTTGAAAGTTCTTGTTTTTAAAAAGGTTGAAGGTTTTTGCTCTTGCTTTTGAATGTTAAATTTTTTTGTTGTTTCTTTTGAATGTTGAAAGTTGTTTCTCATACTTTTGGATGTTGAAGGTTTTTACTTTTACTTTTTGATGTTAAAGGTTATTGTTCTTACTCGTGGATGTTCAAAGTTTTTACTTTTGGTTTTAAATGTTGAAAGTTTTTGCTCTTATTCTTGGATATTGAAGGTTCTTACTTCTTCTTCTTTTTAATGTTATTGGTTCAAACTTTCATTATGTTTCAATCCATCAACATAAAAATTATGTATGTAAGGTATGATTTTTTCAAAAATACCTAAAATTAGAATTCAATTTGCTTGATTGTAGGCATAGTATTTGATTTTATTTACAAGTGTACAAATTATAGTTTAGTTTGTATCAATGTTCTATAGGTTGCATTTTAGTGAAAAATAAGTTGCATGTTAGTGGCAGTATAATTATAAACTAGTTTTATTCAAGTTGAAGGGATCGTTTATATATTTTTGACATTACAATGTTATGATATGCTATTGATTTCATTTCACATGTGGAACTAAATATCATAACATGGCAAATTTCAAACAAATAAAATGCATTGAAAAAATTACATGGCTCAAGCTCCATTTCAACAAAAATAGAAAAAAACATTCATTTATGAAACATAATGTTATAAATGACAATATTTGATTGTTGTGGGTCATCATTTTAATGATCTGACATTTTTTTAGATATAAAAAAATGTTTGTTGTATATAGCTTGGGCATTATATTTAGATTCATAATTAAATTGCCTTTTGATAGAAACATTTCCTAATTTTTTTGTAATGTATTTTTCAACATGGAATGTAAATGTATTTAAAGTTTCAAATCCATTTCTTGTTTATAAATAATGATGTCCAATGCAATTCAACATTATCTATTATAATTAGGACAACATGATAATGGTTGTGTGAAGTCTAGATAATTACATTGTAAGTTGTAATTTAGTTGTTTAGTACTACTAAAATCAACTACCATACAACTGTTTTGAAACCCAAATTTAAACACCTAGTTGTAAATTAATCACTAAATATTTTATTTTAATTTCATCTTTCGTTATAAATTAGTTACAAAGGATAAAAACAAAATTCATTACTCAAATGGATGAATGAAATAATTAAAGAATATATTCATTATACTAGTTATAAAATAGTTGTAAATAAGTTACAAAAGATAAAGATATTTAAAATCCATTTGTCAAATGGATGAATTAAATAATAAATATATATTCGTCAAGCTAATTATAAAACAATTGTAAATAAGTTGCAAAAGATAAGGATATTTAAAATCCATTTGTCAAATGGATGAATTAAATAATAAAGGAATATATTTGTTGAACTAGTTGTAAAATAATTGTAAATAAATTGCAAATGATTGGGATAGAATCCATTGACATCAAATGGATGAATGAAATAATGAAAATATATATTTGTTGAACTAGTTGTGAACTAGTTGTGAATTAATTGTAGATAAATTATAAACTATAAGAATATAATTCATTCATCAAATGGATGAATGAAATAATTAAAAATTATATTTGTCAAACTAGTTGTAAAATAGTTGTAAATAAGTTGCAAAATGTATTAACATACGTCATTCGTCAACAAATGGATGAAATGCCACATTGTCATTTTGTTCGCCATGTGAGAATGCATGTGAGAATCTAACATGGAGATTAGTTGCAAAGAAGTTGCAAAGAAGTTGCATGTGAGTTGCACCATATATACAATATTATATACAACATAGGGTGTCCACTGCAATTGCTACAATTGTTGCAACTTGTCCAATAACACTTAAGGCTATATAAATACCATGAATCGCAAATGTCCACTACAACTAGAAAACCCAATTACAAGCCCAATTATAAACCCTATATTTTCTCATAATGTATCCCGCTTTCACAAAATCCAAAAAAAATCTTGCCTTCTACCCCAAACCCTTGTACCCCTAAATGTCCCCATAGCCATGGTAGAAATTTTGCATACCCTAGTCCTATACTCCTTCTAACAAATGCATTTGTCATTGAACATATTTTTAAAAAACTGCCAATGAATGTGTCAATGATGTGGCACCTCCATCGAATAAAGTTGTGGGTGAATTTATGGAATGGCATGCCCTAAACCTTTTGAAATATTACAACGCCTTCTACCATTACACAATAGCCACCCAAGGACTTCCAAGACATTCTTTTAAACAATTTTGCAATTTGAAGTAACTTGTCTCAAACTTTGCTTGCTAGATGTTTCAATAGACAAAATGACATTTTGGATGCAAGTTCAACCATGTTTGATTGCAAATGTTTGCCTATTTTTGACCCATTTGATGCCAATTGACTTAAAACTCACATTTTTAATTCTAAAATGATGTACTTTCATTTTGTGGGTTGATACTTAATTTTGAAACCAATTTGTATGAATCATGGAATCATTTTGTTGCCTCTACCTCATTTCCAATTTCATTATAGGTTTCAATTTCTTCATTTACATTTTGGTTTGACAATCATTGAACCCTAATCAATACCTAATTACAATCCTCATTTTATTTTTATAGATCATGATCTTGTCATGATGCATCAATTTGTAAACAAACAGTTTTTTTGTTAAATTGTCAAGCATTAGCCATGGTGTTGTAGTTTTTTAGGTCTATTTTCAAGATATGGCCTTGGCATGAATTATAAGATTTCATGGAAGCGACTAAGTCATTATGCTACTTTAAATCATTTATAGTTTCATCTTAAGCTTCATCTACATTTTGGTTTGATACTCACTAAACCCCAATCAGTACCTAGTTGTGGCCCTCATTTTATTTTTCTATTGTTGTTTTTGTATTATATTCTCTGGATGGCAACTATGTTGAGTTTTTTTTTCATTTTGATTCTATCTGGTCTATCCGTCCATTTGTGATTATTGGTACACAAATTTTTTAACACCAAAGGGACAATGAGACTTCCTATTGTGGGTGGGCATGTCTATCTCCTCTTTGATGTCTTTTTGGAACAAATGTCTTAATCTCAGAAAGTGTTAATCTTGAAGGTAGGCAAGAGCCCATCAATCTAGGTGTGAATTGGCTGTTTCTTACCAACCCCTTCCTATCTTTGTTGTAGAACATGAACACTAGAATTCCCACTTCTTTATTGGTTGTCACATTGGAAAACCAAGTTTGCATCACCTAGTGGGATTCTTCGAGGATGGGTTCAATTTGTATTTTTATCATTATTGATTGCAAGGTATACCATTTTTATACCCTCTTTCCTTAAACATCTCAAAAGTTTAAATGGTTTTGTTTTCATATTCCATTATTTCTAAAGGGAACCTTTTAAACATAAACTCAATGAAAAAATTGGCAAATCTTTAGGACAATAGTTGAATACTACAACCAGTATCGTTTTGATTGGGACCACAAATGGTGGAATTGTTTTTCAAATGCCTTAAAAGCAAGGACAATCTATTGAATTGCTTAAAGATTTTTTTTAATAAAAAAAACCCTTTTATTCCAATGACATGCTGAATTTTGTCTTTTGATGTTAAACCAACATTATTATTGTCTTCTTATCCTTTTGGAAAAATGATAAAACTTGTTGTGGATATTGTTTCGTCCAATTCTATACACCAACTATCTGGAGCTCATGAAATTCAATGGGGGGTCATGGTAACTTATGATTATTCATCATGAACAAGGTGATAGATGGACACATTATAGGTGAACATTAAAAGGTGGTGAGGTTATAATTGTAATCGTTCTGTAATGTTGATTTCCAAATGTGGTCTTGGCCATGAAATACCAGATTTTATGGAAGTAGCTTGGTCATGAAAATGTTATAGTTCATTTTTAGTTTCAGCCTAATTTTTAGCTTCTTCATCTCCATTTTGGTTTGACAATCACTAAACCTTAGCCATTACCCATTTGCGTTATTCAATTTATTTTAGAGATCATGATCTTGTCATGATGTATCAATTTGTAAAAAAAAAATTTATTTAAAATTGTAACGCACAATTGCATTATAGGCTTTAGCTTCTTCATTTATGTTTTGATTTAATAATCATTAAACTCTAATTAGTCATTGTTGCAATCTTCATTTTATTTTTACTAATCATGATTAATGAAACAATCTTGGCCATGAAATACCAAATCTTATGGAAACATCTTTTTTAAAACTACCAAACATTAACCATGGTGTTGTAGTTCTTCATGTCTATCTTCTAGATATCACCTTGGCCATGAATTACAAGATGCGATAGCTTGCTTCCATAAATGGAAACTGGCTAAGGTTTAGTGATTATCAAACTAGAATAGAAATGAAGACGTTGAAGATTAAGCTAAAACTAGAAGTGAACTAGAGCCTGAACCTAGAGCTTAAACTTGGATCTTGGGATGGTAGAATGTCTTTTCCCCTACATTACATGCAAGTAAAACCTAAAAATTTAACTGCAAAATGAATGTTGTACCAATAAACCTAAAAACAAACATGGGGATGAATGTAAACATGGGGTAAGCATTCATCCTCATTATGGATAAATGATTTTTCTCATTCATCTAATGCATGGATGAAAAATAATAATTGCATTTAATACATTTTTTAATAAAGAGAACTTCCATTAAAATTATGAATGAATATTTTATTTTACCATTGAATTTTCATGTATAATTTTTTTCCCATAATTTTAATTAACCAAAGCTTCATGAAACACAATCTATTTATATATGATATAACATAAATGTTGAATAATATAATGTAAATCTCATTATAGATGCATTTCATGGCTATGGTTTAAAATGCCATTATTTTCATAAAAAAAATTATATTACCATTATTATTATAACATCCACCCCATGTTCATTGTTGTTTTTTTTTTGGGCAAACTAACCCAATGTTGTTGACGACAATGGGGTTTTTCCTCCCCCTCCTTTAAAGTTGCCATGACTTCTTTTATAACTGTCATTGCACTACTACCGAAGTGGGGTGTAATTTATTAACTTAAATCACTATGGGACCTTAAAAGTGAAATAACTTCATTGCATTTTACTGATTTCACCTAATGAAAGTTATTTCACCATATCATTATGTAGACATCATGTTTCATTACTAGTTAACATAATTCACTATTACAATTTACTATAGCAAATAGGTTTATTTATGTGTTTTTTTAGATATTCTATCTATGTTAGTTTATAATATACCCTATATTATTTTAAGTTACTTTAGTTATTATAACTTATATTTTATGTTATTTTATGTTATTATAAATTATTGTACCTTAAATTATTATATGTTATTTTACCTTAAAGTATATTAACTAGTTTATTATAAATTTTTAAATTATTATAAATTAAATTATTCAATTAACATTAAGATATACTTTAGGTTATTTTATTTAAAATTAATATATGTTATTTCAAGTTATACTTTAAATTATTCAGGGTCATTGTACTTTATGTTATTATAAATTATTTTATCCTAAGCATAATAACTTAAAATAATCTAAAACAAAATATAATGACTTAAGGCAAAAATAACTTAAAATAGAAAATAATAACCTATGAAAAATAATTTTAAATACCCCTACAATATAGTAATTACCAATAGCCTATGATATTATAACATAGAATATCAAACAATAATTTATAATATAATAATCATCAATAGTTGTAATATAACATATAATAACCAACAATAACTTATAATACAATAACCATTAATAACCATTCATAAAATAGCCACCAACAACCATTAATAGAATAACCACCAATAGCCATTAATAGAAAAGCCACCAATAAACCATTAATAACCACCAATAACCATTAATAGATTAATCACAAATAACCATTAATAGATTAGTCATGAATAACCATTAATACAATAACCACCAATAGTCATTAATAAATTAATCACGAATAACCATTAATAGAATAGCCACCAATAGCCATTAATAGATTAATCACGAATAATCATTAATAGAATAACCACTAATAGCCATTAATAGAATAACCACGAATAATCATTAATATAATAGCCACTAGTAGCCATTAATAGAATAACCACCAGTAACCAATAATATAATAGCCATTAGTAACCATTAATATAATAACCACCAATAGTCATTAATAGAATAACCACCAATAACTATTAATAAAATTACCACTAAAAAACATTGATATCCACAAATAGAATAAGTACCAATAGCCATTAATAACCACCAATAACATTAATAAAAAAACAACTAATAGCCATATATTATAATTGTTTAGGATTGCCAAAAATAATTTAAGGTGAAATCATTTATAATAAACAAAAATAACTTAAGGTGAAATAATTTTCAATAGTCAAAAGTAATTTATAATAGCTACAAATAGTCTAAATTGAAATAATTTACAATAGCCAAAAATAACATAGAATAGAAAAAAAAAACTTACAATAACTGAAAATAGTCTAAGGTGAAATAAGTTAAAATAACCAAAAGTAATTTATAATAACTGCAAATAATCTAAATTGAAATAATCTACAATAGCCAAAAATAACATAGATAACCAAAAAAACTTACAATAGCTGAAAATAACCTAAATTAAAATAAATTAAAATAGTCAAAAATAACTTAGAATAACCAAAAGTAGGCTAGGGTGAAATAGCCACAAATAACCAAAAGTAATTGAGAGTAACCATAAATAACCGTAAATAATGTAGGGTGAAATAATTTAAATTAATGAAAAATAGTCATATAATAATTGAAAGTAACTTAACATAGGTAGTATTATTATATTAACAAAAAAAAATCATTTATTAAACTTTTTTTTTTTCAAAGGAATGGTCATTAAAATGTTATTGAATAATGATATTCAATTTTTTTTTTGTTCAAATGATTTTAAACTTTCAAAAGGAAATAAATGTAATTATATACATTATTGAATTTTTTAAAAAAGTAAATTCGAATCATTTCATTTGAACAAAATCCCAATAAGATATGAATTTTCAAATTTTATGTTTTTGTAACATTTAAAATGAAGTATTTGATAAATAAAATGTAATGTAACATATTATCACAACAAGTGTGGTGGCTTGATGGTAAAGGTGTTTGCCCCCATTCCAAAGGTCAAGGGATCAAACTTCGTGGGTGGTGTTGTGTGTGGTCAACAATGGTATGTTGACCGAATATTTTCCTATCAAATTCTTAATGTAGGTGCCTAGGTTAATTACATGGCCTACCTACCTAGGTACCTAGGCTAGGTTTTTAACCTAACGTAGGATGTGACACGTGTCAATAAATAATAGGTTTAAAAAATCATGAAATTATCAATAATATTTTATATTAAATAATTAAAATTTAATTAATTTCCATACTAGTTAGTTAATTAACTAGCAAGTGAATGGTTTGGTAAATTTGTATTTCACTTGAGAATAACCTTGTTTCACTAGTTATTAGCAGGCCTATTTATTTACGGAACAATCCCTATGTTCCGTTTTTCAATAAAATACGGCGCGCTACAGAAATAAAATACGGAATATACGAAATTTATTCAGAAATATCTTCTATCATTGGCTTTCATTGCTAATTCTTTAGCAAAAAGCGAATCTGACGGTAGTGTAAGATCTCTTCAAGTGAAAAAAGAGTAATATTCGATCGGTGTAGATCCTTTTCCCATTTCAAAACTGAGAAATCGCTTTCAACGATGGCTGTGTTGGGGAAAGGAGAAGCCAAGCCCCCATAGAATTCCATCAGTTCAGGAAACCGATCCTTAATGGATGGGGTTTTCCAAGCGTCGTTGAAATCTGTCTGCTCACTGTGACGAGCCAAGGCAGTTTGGAGCCTTGGCTCCTTGCTGACAGCATTCAGAAGCTTCTTGTGCTGATCCACAATCAAATCAATGGAATTCTGAGTCAAGGAAATCGACAATCGATCGTGGAATTTCAAGACTAACTGAACGACGTCGCGTGGTTTCAACGCTAGCAGTTCGTGCGGCAAACAAGGAGGCATGCCATTGATACTGGCGTCGTTCACTTCGTCAAGCAAAGCCTCGACTGAGCTCAACCCGTTGACGATCGACAGAAGGATTTCGCCAACGGCATCTAGAACTTTAGTGCATTTTTCTGGCTCTAGCGCATCAAGAATTTGGCTGGTGAAGATGCCCTGATCTTGAATGAATCCCCTTAGGTCAGCGTAACTAACTTGCCTCTCCCCAATAACGACGACGTCCTACACGGCCGGTAAAGTGTCATCATCGGGAGTGAGTTCCATGAAAACAAAACGCTGTAATGAATCCAGCAGTGATTGAACGGCAGCCATTTGTTGTTGTAAAGTCACCTGCCGGCCTTGCAAGCTCTCGACACACTGACTAACGTGCGTTGAGATCTTGCTAACGACAGAGATCAAAGATCCAAAAAGCAAGAGTTGGAAGTTGGTCAAAACGATCGGATGGTTCCGTTTCAGCAAAGTATGTTACAATTTCCGATCGCTTCTCAACCAGAAATCGAGCAACGCGCGACATAGAAGCCCACCGAATGGCTGAAAGGTTCGGACAAATGGCTTGCATTTCTTCAACGAGGTTTTTCTAGCGCCTCAAGAACGAAATAATGGAGGTAAGCGTCTTGTAAAAGTTACAACCTACTCGCTTGTAAACCTTCTGCATAATGATGTCTATTTGATGCAACAAACACCACACTCGCATGAAGTTTGGCTTCACAACGTTTTGGATCCGTGTCACAACTCCAGAAAGACGCCCAGTCATATTTGCTACCTCGTTCGTAGAACAACCAATCAACTTCTCTTTCCATAAAGGACATACAGTGTCAAACAGTTTCTCAAACATCTCGAACGTGGCCAAGCCAGTGTGCCGACCAGCAAATGGGAGAGTAATCAGATGAAGGTTTTCCAAAGTAGAGTTATGATAATACCGAATGCGAACATCAACCCAAGAGGTTTGCTGAAGGTCGGTTGACGCATCAAACGCCATTAAAAACACCCATTTGCTGCATAGAATTTGCGAAATGTGTTCAATCGAAAGGGCACATGCAACTCTGGCGTAGGAAGCAACCAAGTAATCACTGCAAGCGCCGAGCTTTGGAATGTCGCAAACCTCGTTTGCATCATGAATTGCATTTGCAGCCATGGCAAACGACATTCCACGTCCAACATAATGCGTCGTTAGCAAGAATTGCTTTGACTTGGTGATCTCTATGAGATAGCTACCGTCTTCCTTCCGTTTAAAAAGAGACTATGCGTTTTCACGTGTTTGCCCTTCCATGTCGGTTGGATGCCAGAACATGTCGCTAATCACAACATCAACGATGCTGCTGCTGATGGTCAATGTGATATCTTTAGATCGGGGCTTGATGTAATGGCATATAGTTTCAGCGTGTTTGACAACGACGTCAAAATATTTTGATTTCTCCTAATGTGCCAACCCTTGGTATTCTTCCCATCGAGTTTTGTGATTCAGGCGAAGGTGCTGCGTGTAATTATCGATTCGAAATGGAGGTCCTTCAAACGTCCAAGTCGTCAACGATTTTTTATAAAAGCCTTCGCGACCAAAGCATATGCAAAATTGGTAGCGGACAACAACAACTTCAGAAGACATCGGGTCATGGGCTGTAATGGAAAGTCCATATTGTATGGCGTGTTTCGTCTGGAAGGGCGTCTTGCGAGTTCCAGCTTTGCAGGGATGCTTCGGAGCAGGCTCAAAGGTCTCCATCGATCGAGCAAGAATGCAGTAAATGGCAAGGGAACGTCGTTTGGTGATCTGGAAATGCGCCACGAACTTTCAAAACTGAAATAAAGTTTTTTTTTGATACCGTTAAAAAACGGCACCTTACAAAAATGGCTTTCAAAACTGAAATATATATTTTTTTTGATACCGTTAAAAAACGGCACCCTACGAAAATGAAATACGAAACTTACGGATTCTATTAATAGATTTCTGTATATAGAGAGGTCTGGTTATTAGTGAAACAAGTCATTGTCCGTAACAACTGATCCCCGTTCACTGGGGGGTTAAACAATTTCATTAGGTGAAAATGTCCAAATTCACTCAAAAATCTAGTGAAACCTAGAGTGAATTAGGACGCATTTCCTAGTAGTGTAACAACAATGGGGGGTTTTTTTTTTTCCATTCTTTGTCAAAGGTGACTTCAAATTTAACCAATGTTATTAACAACAATGGGTTTTTGAATGTTTTAAATATTTTTTAATTATTTAATGTCATTATTGATAATGGGTTTTAAAAATAAATTAAAACTCAATTTTAGGCCCCCTAATTAGCTTTCTTCAAACAACCTACTATCATAAATGACAATGGGATTTGTATAATAATGTTGTTGAGAACAATTAGAAAAGGGGGGGGGGGATGACATTCATTCCATGACAATATTTCTTGAATTGCTTAACATTGTTCATGAAAATGATTTTTTAAACAATATTAAAACAATTATTTTGGTCCCATCATCATAATTTCCCCTACTATCACAATTTCATTATCTATCATTATTAAATGACATTCAAGTTTGAGATATTAATATTTGGATAACAAATGAAAATGGATATAAATAATTTTGAATTGATTTATCTTCTAATCATGGCTGAATTTCATCCAATAATTTATGTATTTAATTCAAATCATAAATGAAATTCATCCATATGAAATCATACATCTATGGACATATTCATTTATGTAGGTGGATTAAAATCACATTGAATTTTAAGTTCTAAGCTCAAAGCTCCAAGTTTAGGCTTCACACTCATGTACAAGCCATCCTCTCAATTTGTGCTAGTCATATTATTATTTTAGATCATGAACTTCTTATGTTGCATTAATTTGATGTGAAACAATTTTCTTTGTAACTTTTAGGTGCCAACCATGGTGTTGTAGCTTTTCAAATCTATCTTCCAAATATGGTTTTGGCCGTGAATTACTAGATCTCATGGAAGTAGCTTGGTCATTTTGTTACTTTAGTGTATTATGTTATTCCATAATAATGTTCTTCCTCTTGGTCTCCATTCTGCTCTAATAGTCACTAAACCTGAGGTAGTAGGCATTTGTGTTACTGATTTTAATTTTTTAGGTCATATTAAATGCAATTATTCTTGTTGCTCTGAATTCTCCTTCCATGTGGGATGTAATGAGCCTAACTACCACAAGTTGATATTCCAAAAGGATATGGGCTGATTTTTGTAGAAGTTTTTCTTATAAGAATTCACTTGTAGTTCATTTCTAGTGATTAATTTTTAGTGATTGTAGTTTAGTGATTGTGTTTGAGTGATTGATTTAAAATGATTTCCAATCTTCAAGTTTAGTGTGGGTCTAAGTCTATTCATGTTGATTGTATGGTTGAAGGGCCAACATAGGTCATGGTAGCCACAAATGTCATTGAGTGTGAAAATTGGATGGAGACACAACAATATGAGTCTATGGCTTTGAAAAAGGTCAAAGGCACCTCAAAAAGAAAAAACACTTAGGCAAATAGTGGAATCCCTTCATCTTACCACCATGGTTGCTTTTTACATTGCTCATTTTGCAACATATAAGACAAGTAAAAAACAAGTCACCTAGGTGATCCCTAACATAGTTTGGAGAAATGTGTATCTTATCAAAAAGAATATCCAAATTCATCAATTGTAGAGGAAACATTAAAGGACGAGTTGTGTGATACCTTGAAGGAATTGAAAATTGGAAACTCTAATGAAGAGGGGTTGGACAATGCAACCTTTCAATGTGATGATATGTTAAGACATTTGAAAGTTACAGATGGTCATGCTTCCAAGAATGTCTTGAAGAGATGTCAAAATATGATGGATGGTGTGCCGTTCCATATGCTAGCAACCCTATTCTCTAGCTCCCCCAAACATGAGGGATTTGCATTTATCCTAAATGCATCCCTAGATTCTAGATTGTTTGCTTGTGATGGTGGTGAGTGGATGATGACCAAGGTAGAGATGTTGTAGAGCCAATCCATGAGTATGGCAACAATTGCATCCCACTATGCTTCCATTCTGAAATTTGAAATGTTTTTTTAACGAGCAAGGTGGAAATCAACAATGAACACAAGAAGAAAATCAAAATCAACAACTTGAAGGCAGCTAAAGATTTAGGGGTTATATTAGAGAAAGAATTTAAAAACACAAATTAGACAAATTTTAGACTTGTAGCTAGAAATGTCCTTGCCATAAAGTGCAACTCGATTAGGGTTTTGTTCCCCAATGACTTCATATGCGAGGTCCATACGCCTCCTTTGTAGGAAATTAACAAAGGTAATTGCAATTTGAAACAAATGTGTAAACTTGGATTGTGTGGAATCAAACCTTTTCATGAAGCACCTCCATTTTCTTTTTACCCCACTAATTCCCCATTCCACCTGCACTTTAAACCCTACATGCATTTTGTTATATGTTTGCACTACATCATGGTTAGCATCTAATGCAAACTCTTGTTGCCCTATCCTTCAGATAATAAACATTTCTTGACCCATATAGCCTAGATTTCTTAGTAGGTATTCAAAGTATTCATCCCCATGGGTGAAGTGTTGATGCCAGTTTTGGTACACACTTGAGTGTCATAAAATGTTCACATCATGATATGAGTTCAGGTAGCCTGGGTCTACATAGATGAATAACTTGTGATGGTCCACAATGATCGTGTTGTTCATTGCATTTTATTTTTTTGCCCATTAAACCATATGTGTTGTGCCTCATTCTACCATGGTTTGCAAATCTCAATCAAAGTGTCGTCAATGAACCCAATACAACCCGGAAACTCCCACAAATGTGTACCCAAGGACACCCTCTTTTCAATTGTGAGCCATTGGATTTCATTACCAAGTGCATTGTTGATGCATGATGCAATGAACAATGCACCTTATAAAATGTTTCCAAAATGAAACTTGAAATTCGTAAAAGGCAACTTCATAATCACCTTCGGGTTTTCGAAAGAAGATAGTGCAACTTTAGGTATTTAAAACCCCTCAAAGAACCGTGAGGTTTCATGAAAGAACCAGTGGTTTTCTAGGCAAATATATACCCTGTCCAACCCCATCACTGAAAGAAGCAGACTGGCTCAGTGCTTCCTTTTCCAATTTTGTGATGTTGCTCAAATGGCAATCATGCATAAGAATATTTAGCCAAAATTGGCAATACTCAAAATATGAAAGTAAAAAAAAAATCTGAAGCACCCTTCCATGTTGTAGGCAGTTGTGATAAATTTTGGTTACTTTTTAGATTTTTCACCCATTTTCTAGCGATTTTTTTCCCCCAAAAATCAAGCAATTTGAGAACAGAATAGTCTTTTTTTTCCAAAACATTTTTCACAAAATGGCGAAAATTCACATTTAATTTTTTTTTAAAAATCACTAGCAGACTGGCTAGCTTCTCTGTTTCTGTTCTCTTTCGAGAACTTAGCATTATTGACTTAAAACTAGGTGTGAACAGGATTTTCATGTTTTTAAAAAAGAAATTTCGCCAAATTTCAACCCGAAAAACATCATTTCGATCAATAGAAAGGATTTTCCATGGAAAAAATGGCCCAAATTCGCCAGATTTTGAAGGAAAAAAAAAATACAAATCCAAACCCAAATCGCCAGATTATTATAATCAGTTCCAATAGGTAGCCAAGAAAATGGAAGGATTCTGGATTTCTTTTTCTTTTTTTTCCCCTACTTTCATATCCAGTACGTAGCCAAATCTGGCTAAATGATCTTATGGATGATGACCACCACATCAGCTACATCACAAAATTGAAAAAAAAAAAAAAAAAAAAAAAAAAAAAAAAAAAAAAAAAAAAAAAAAAAAAAAAAAAAAAAAAAAAAAAAACCAGTGGGTCACAGACTTCAGTGATTAATTTTTGGCAAATTTTCGCCACTTGGCGACAAAAAAATTTGGAAATTTTGGGAAATTTTCGTTTTTTAGTGTAAAAAATTGTCAAACTTTTTTTGGGGAAAATCGCCAAACTCTGGAAAACCTCAGAATTGAAAAGGAAAAATAAAATAAAATAAAAATAATCTATTTATTTTATAAAAATAAAATATAAAAATGGTGAATGATGATGCTTAAAAAAGCTTTTGCTATAAAAGAAACTCAAAAGTTAAGGCCAAAGTAAGGGACGGCAAAAGTAAGAGCCCCGGTACCAGCGACTCGTTTCCACGCGGCAGTTACTCGGCCTTCATGCGCCGACCCGTTTCACAGCTCCAGGACACCACCAAAGAAGGTTCGAACCCACCTTCTCTCTCTCTCTCTCTCTCTCTCTCTCTCTCCCATGCGCCTCCTCTCTTGGTTTGCACAACAAGTTTGCTTCAAAGATTTGCAGCAGCAGCAGCAGCAGCTCCTTCTCTTGCACTTTCCCTTACCTACTCTATCTATATATATAGTTTCTTCTGCTGCTCTCATCCTTGTTGTTTTTCTCTCACAATTTGCTCTTACAGAAAAACTATTTTCTCTCCATCCTTTTCGTGTTTTGTTCTTGCAGCTCTGCTCTGTTGTTGGCTCGGTTCGTTTGGTTTGTAGATTCCAGACTGAGAGGTGTTGTTGCACTGGGTGTTGTTTTCTTCCCATCATGGGTCGCCGTAAGTAGCAGTCCTTTCTTTGCCCTTTCTCTTCTCTTCTCTTCTCCCCTTGATGTTTTTGTTTTTGTTTTTGAATTTTTGCTTCTGGAGCTGTTGCTGCTGCTTCTGCTGTTTGGTGGTGATGGGTTTTTTTATTGAAGCATCCACCTTCTTCACCTTTGATTTTCTCTCTTGATTTTCTTATAATTTTCTGTTGATTTTCTCTTGACGAGGAGGACATATTCTGGTCGGTGTTGTTGTGTTTTTTTTAATCAGATCTTGGTGTTTAGGAGGATTCTTTCTTCTTGTTGTCTCACTGTGAATTTCTCACAGGGCCGGCGAGATGTTATCGGCAGATCAAGAACAAGCCATACCCGAAATCGAGGTTCTGTCGAGGAGTGCCAGACCCGAAGATTCGCATCTACGATGTGGGTATGAAGAAGAAGGGGGTGGACGAGTTCCCCTTCTGCATACATTTGGTCAGCTGGGAGAAAGAGAACGTTTCTAGTGAAGCTCTGGAAGCAGCTCGGATTGCTTGCAACAAGTACATGACCAAGTATGCTGGCAAGGATGCGTTCCACTTGCGTGTCCGAGTGCACCCTTTCCATGTGTTGCGGATCAACAAAATGTTGTCGTGTGCTGGAGCTGATCGCTTGCAGACCGGCATGAGGGGAGCGTTTGGCAAGCCGCAGGGTGTTTGTGCTCGGGTTGCAATAGGCCAAGTTCTGTTGTCTGTCCGATGCAAAGATGCTGCCGCTGCACATGCGCAGGAAGCTTTGAGACGAGCCAAGTTCAAATTCCCAGGGCGTCAGAAGATCATCGTCAGCAGAAAATGGTGATGACCCACCCACCCACACACTTGTTCTCCAGTCCTCCACTCCATTTTGAAAGTACCCATCATCCTTCCTTAGGTGTTTTTGCATCCCTTAGGGTTTTTGAATTTTGATTGCTTGAATCATCAGGCATGCATGCACCACTGTGATGATTTGGATATAGTCTGCAGCAGCTGCTGCTATGGTCTTTGAAGTCTTGTCAGCACAAAGCTTGTCTCAGGCACCTGGCTGATGATTCCCTTTGAAAAATTTGCTGGGAAAAGCTTGTGCTCATCATCAGTCATGGAGGGAGCCCACAATCTGAGGAAAAACCTTATAACATCTGACAACAAAATTATGTACAATGTTGTGACAGGGGCTTCACAAAATTCTCTAGGACAGATTACATCAAGTGGAAGGAGGAGAATCGGATCAAACGAGATGGTGTAAGCGCCAAGGTATGATAATAACTTGCTTCTGGAATTGAATTGCTTGAATTGCTTGTCACTGGTCATTGTTGGTCACCCATAGGTAAGCCCCACATGTTTTTGTTGTTGTATTTAGAATGTGATGCAACCAACCCCACCACAAGCTTAAACAAGATGTTTGACGTGGTTGTTGTTGTGGTGGGATGATGAAAACAGCTTCTTGGAAATCATGGGCCACTCCATAATCGCAATTCTGGAAGAGCGTTCCTTACTGCTCCTGCAGCCACTGCAAGTGTGGCTTAGAGCCAGCAATCTACTACAGTGTACAAACATCTTTATTGATGGGGTCTCCATCCAGATAAGACAAGATAGAAGAAGAAGACCAAATTCTCAGAGGAACCTTGCAGGCAAACAGATTTTGAGGAAGGAATTCCATGCCAATCTGGACAGATTTTGAGGAATTTCTGTGCCAATTTGTAATTTTCAAGTATTGTGCAAAGCATGGTCTATGTCTTGACACTGAAATAAAATGCATGAAAATCATGTATCTCTTTTGCTCTACTTGACTGGGTTTTTTTAATCTCAAAGCAAATATGGGGTTTATTACCAGTCACAAAGGTTTAATCCTTTCTCAATTTGTGCATCTGGTAGCCAAGGCCCTATATCATTATGGACGATTGGGTTCAATCTCAGGGAATGTCTGCATATTGTTATTTCTTTTGGTTATTTAGGCAACTGTAGGTTTATGATATGAGCAGCGATGAGGGTTTGGAATCTGGTTGAACCCAAATAATTTCCTGGTCACAGTTGTGTCTCCATTTTCATGCATAATCTACTTACATTACATGAATTTTTTTAGAAATCATCAACACATAGGTATGTATTTCTGTAGCAGGGAAAGGCAGAAGCACAACTCACAAGGCCATTGTTGGAAGTAGCGGCAAGGGTGCCACCACCCATGTCCACTTCACCTTCAAACCCTGTAGACAATGATGATGGAATCTCTAATGATGGTGGGTTCCAATTCTTTAGTAAGTTTTCTTTCTTCAGTCATTCCTTGCAAGGATCTGTCACTGGAAGGCAAAAGTTAAGGTATTTTTTACCGGAAAAAGCATTTTTCTATTATCTTTCTTCCAATGTGCATGTTCTGCTCAAATTGTGAAAGTGGTGAGAGGACAGTTCTCTGTGTTCCAACTAACTGTGAGACGGCTGGGATTCATGCAGCTATCAGAGGACCAACAGGGCATCTGTTTGAACATAATTCACAAATTATTGGTCAAATTCAAGCCAATCTTGCTGCCTGCAAGGTAAACATTGCCCATAAGCAACTGCAACTCAGCTACACATCACAGTTACTAGAACAAATGAAAAAAAAAGTTTGTACCCAACTGCTAAACTTGGGTGCCTACCTGGCTTTGGAATGTAGTGCAGAGAAAACAATACCTAAGGCAGAGGTATGGGCTATCATTGACATTCATTCTGTAGTGTCCTTGTGCGGGTGACAGCTTCAAGAAAACACAGAATTGCTGGTGCTGTTCAAGGACAACATTTTTGCTATCTTGAATGGGTAAATCACTGTCTTTAGTCTTGCACATTTTCTTCTCACATTTGGTATCTTGTTGGACACTTTGCTTCTTTATATTGCTTCTGTTTTCTCCAGTTGTTGACAGGACCTTTCTTTATCTGCTTGATGCAGGATGACAAACATGCCTGGTATTGTGAGCCAAATGCCCCCATTACTAGTGAAGCTGAACTTGGAAGCTGGCTGATAGGATTTTACCAATGCCTCAATCATCAAATCCTCTACATCACTTGTAAGTCATTTAGGAACACGATAGATAGATAGATAGTTCAATAGGGGTATCAGGAAATCTGTAGTTGAATTTGAAATAGAGACAAGTTGTAGGTCTCCTAAAGCATTTTAGCAGCTTGCAAGTACTGATGGTGTAAATGGTAAATGTTGTGAGCACAAAGTGATGGATTTCCTACCCTTTTCCATTTGTTATCATCCCATACAGCACAAAACCTTCATATCTATGACTCAGAATGTCATAGTTGTCAGGTTCAAAGTCCAGAGGTTGATGGCAGAATCACACGACTAACAAACAGTTAATGGATTTCTGGTACTTATGTGGTGGGCATCATTTTGTCCATTGGAGCTTGATCACCTTGCTTATCTTAAACTGGAAATGTCTGCACCATGGCTTTCCTCATCACTTGTGAGTTAGGATTATTTTACTTCTCTAGAAGCCACACTCCAATGAACAGGTGTAGTCTGTTAGCTGAAAATGGGCACAGATTTCCAGCTGTAAATCAATGTGGCCGGAAGATGAGGCTGTTGACACAAATGTGGCAATGGTGATTTGGTATCACTCAGGTGCCCAGATATGACAAGCAAGATGCATATGTGATGGCAATCAAATTATTGGACCAAAAATCTTTTGTGGCCACTCAAAATACCACAGATCTTGTCAGCACAATGGCATTATAGAGACCATGAATTACCAACGAGGTAGCCAAATTTCCTGTCCATGTGTTTGCTAGACCTAGAACACAACCAATCATAAATAATGATGGCAACCCTGCGGCCCCCAAATGGCTTATGGCAAACATGAGAGAACTGACGATGATTGCAAAAGGCCATCTGATGTGAGAGGCAAGTGAAGCCAGCAGAAAGCCTCTGTACACATACTCTTCTATGACAGGTGTTATGACACAGAATGCAAGATAAGTAGCCATGCATGCAACAGGGGTACTGGTGATGAGACCTGTGAGAGCTGAAGGAGCCTCCTTAACCTGCAACAAGGAGAGACCGATGCCTTGAGCTTCAACATTGATCAATCTACCAACTTAGTATCCTACATTTGCAGGCAATAAATCCACCATACCTGTGGAGGTGAGAGATACTGGGTGATGCTTGCTGAAGCTATCACAATCAACAGCACCACCAGGAGCCCAAGAGCTGAAGCAGGAATCTGACCCCTATCCTGGAATGCTTTTGAGAAGCTCACATTGAAGAGCTCAAACTGAGGCGTAAATGGCTGTAGTGTGGATTTCATGAGCCATGCTGTGCCAGCCAATTCCATCAGTTGTAAGACCACTTGTGACATTGCCTGGACCACAGCCACCACACATTAAAGAACCCAGACACAATTGCTCTACAAAGAAGTTCTTAAGTAAGCAGCTATTTTACTATATGCTTGCCTTCGCTTGCAAATAAAGCCTGTATTTCATAGTGCTACAGTCCTCAATTGAAGCTCTTACAGCAAGCAGATCACAGAACAAATTAGTTCACTGAAGAGCAAACGGATTAAACCTGGAATTGTGGATCTGATACATGTTGAGGGAAAAGATTGGCTACAATGACCAAGCCTCCCAGACCAAGGGGCATGTGAACTCCACCCCAATAGATTACCATTGTGGATATCACTAAGCCATTGCCACATGGAACTGGCGATGGGAGCCTCGAAAAGGGGCTCCACTGCCTATATCACAAATCCACCAGTTTCTTGACAACAGATCCACCATCATCATCATCACCGACTGAGACCCAAGTCCAAAAGCAATGAGAGCTACAGTTGTGCAAAGCAACAGCATGTCGAGTTGAGCTAGCTTGAAAATCACAGAACTTGGTTCCAATGTATCAACCAAACTACAACAATTCTGATACTATTGAATATTTGCATGTGAATCATACTCTAATGTAGTTAGTATGTTAAACTAACATTCCAATGTGAAAAGTTGTGTCAAAACTTAAAATTGAAGCACCCGTGTTTTTTGTTTTATCAAGACATTGTTGAAGCAAAGTTTGGGGAGGATATATATGCATTTGCATTTTACACACCTACATTTTAGTATTACAAGCTAGGAATGGGGGTATTTATTACGTTAAATAACATTTTCATTCTAGAATTATTCTATTATTATTATTTTGCGATGTGACGATAATTAATTACCGTCAATTAATAGACATCCAAACCAAAAAAATTGTTATATTTTCAATCCTTTGCCTTCTATAATCTAAATGCATTAAATTTCACTTTGGTCACCATGTTTTGTAATTAGAACCTCTAATCATGTAAACTTAATTTTCATGGCATTAGATTAACCTTAAGCTGGTTTGGTGCTTGACCCCTTTACTCACTCCATTTTTTTTTGTGAAGGAGGTTGGGAAGGATGGAGTAAGTTTGTGAGAGGAAAGGGTAGGTTAATAAATATTAGTGTGGCTTGTGCCATTGGCTCAAGTGTAAACAAGGAATTTGACAATAGAGCTCAATTGTGAAAATAATAATAATAATAATAATAATTTTAAATAAATTTCCAATGACAAAAAGATATTTAGTACTCAAAATCTTGCCCCACCCTAAGTCTCAAAATTACAAAATGAGAAATCTCACTCATTGACAACTTTTGAACAATATCAAAAGCTCACCTGAATTTTCCTAAAAAATTTAGTTTTTGTCTTTTTAAAAAGTTTCTTTGACAAAAAAATTGTTCAAAATTCAATAATTCATGCATTGTAAATCCAAACATTACGAAGTTACCTTCGTGCACCCATACTCATTGAGAGCTTTCCAATGGTATAAAGAGCATGGTGGAAGGTGTGCTATGGAACTTTCCAATCGTACCAAGAGCATGGTGAGCTTGGCAACAAGAATGTTGTTAGACCATTAGCTCCAAAATCCATGATTGGTGAAATTTTAATAGTTGAATTTCAATCTTTTCATAAATTTTTTTTGAAAAGTTGGGCTCAGCATTTGTTAAAGCATGAAATCAAAAAGCCATGTCTACAAAAAAATTTGTCACAAATTTTTCTTAAATTTTTTAATTCATGTTTTTTGAAGGTGAACATGAAGTTCATTAGCACATGGGCCATGATTGGTTGGATTTTCTTACATAAAAATTTCTCAATTTTTTGAGATAATTTTCTTTTGAAGGTGGGAACAAAATTTGTTAACCCATGGTCCAAAAAAGTCATGATTTGCCACTTGTTTGTACATAAGTTTTTCTCATTTTTAGAAATATTTTCAACATAAATCAAGGGCACAATTTCATCAGCCCATCAGCCAAAAAAGCCATGTTTGGTTTTTTCCATACTTTTTCTCTTTTACAATCCATTGTGATCCTACTTGCTAAAATGAAGAAAATGAAGAAAGTGGAGAAAGAAAAAAATCTAAGGAAAGCAATGAAGAAAAAGAAAGGACAAACCCTAAAATAGTAGTAAAAGAAGTTACATAGAATATCAAGTCAAAAATCAAAATTTACATAACATAATTAGTTACCCTTTTTGGCTCCAAAAAAGTTGATAGCTCAAAAAAAGTCTATTTTCACCTTACATTACACTTCACAACCTCAGCCCACACATCAATGATTTGTGAGTTTTTCTTTGGTGAGATTAGTGGTGGTCTGCTGGTTCCACTAATCAGGAATGTGATGCATGGCCAAAAGTGAAATAGAGCACTTACGCACATGGTTCTGTATCATTTGTGCTTTTGTAGCACGGGATTTTCTCCATTTGATATATTTTTGAACTGGGAGAGCATTCAAGGCTATCATCACATTTTCATTCCAACTTCAATTGTGACCTCCATTGCAAGCATTCCATATTCCTCTTGAATCAAACACCAAACAGATCCAGTCAATAGGCAAAGAGGAACTCTGGAGAAACAAGCTTTTCAAACTTTGTGCTACAATCTCTTTGAGATTCCAAAGGGAAATCCACAACACTTTGATGATAACACGACAATGAATACAGTCATAACCTTGTGAGAGTTACTACCAAAGTGTCAGACCATCACCTTCATCATGAATAGCAATTGCAAGCTGCCATGACTACTACCCACTTGACTTCGTCAGCTCCCAAGAGAGTTACCATCAACAAGTTATCAACAGGGTTGATCACATCCACGGTTTAGGGAGAACAACATTTGTGGGCTTTACAGCCTAAGCATTGTGCCAATTGCAGTATTGATCACAATATTGGCAAAGTCACATGGATTGGCTTGACCTTAGAGTAGCAGCTGGCACTCCCTTTGAAGGGTGAATAATCATGTATGAGTTACTTCAACTGTTTACATTGCTGATCAAAGAGCAATTGCCAGACTAGAATGTTGCACCATTCCAGCCGAAGTCAGTTGTCTGTGCATCCCACACAAAAACCAATCAGGTTCTTTGCAGTGATATGGCAAGAAAATTAGTGCTCGTATAATGAGCTTCCTAGGTGCTAGCCTTCATTATCATGATGTTCATCATAAGCTGCTATGAATAGATCATGAATTGCATATGAAGCCCAACAGGTTCTGAGGCACTATAGCAGTCCTTATTGAGACTATTGTTGCATTTGCTGTCTTTAGACCTAAAATATTCAAAAGTTACTCGATTCTGTACAAAACAGCACATATAGGTGACTGAGCTACATAAGTA